>PDWJ01000471.1_pt1 | contig 60174 bp, 55 predicted proteins | sample 1430881 | NCBI WGS metagenome assembly PDWJ01 (sample SAMN01162460, study PRJNA174530) | Oral metagenome, whole genome shotgun sequencing project. | biome: Marine environment; feature: Marine mammal; material: Swab sample of the gingival sulcus; isolation source: swab sample of gingival sulcus... | reverse complement strand
TGAAGAAGCTGTGATTATGCTTTATAACATGGCAGGACAATTGATTGAAGCAGTACGTACTATGGATGTAGAAACACGTATAAATGTGGAAGTAAAAGGTGCTTACTTTGTAACTGTTAAAAACAGTAAGGCAGTTCAAACAGAAAAAGTAATCATTAAATAATAATAAATAAAAAGTTGGGGGTTGGTAAAAACAACACCAACGCCCACTTTCATTAATAATAAATTAACAATAAAAATTAAATAACAATGAAAAAATTAGCATTAACATTAAGTTTTATAGTAGGTATAGGATTTGCTACTATGGCACAACCAGGAGGAGGAAGTAATGGAGACGGTTCTAGTACAGGAGGTAATTCTCTTGGAGGAAGCGCACCAATAGATGGAGGTGTATCCATGTTATTAATTTTAGGGGCTGCTGTAGCCGGACGTAAAATTTACCAATATAAAAAAGCAGAATAATAAATATTATTAGCAATTAATTTTTTAGACCTTACAGTTTTTCAAAAACTGTGAGGTCTTTTTCTTTAGGAGAGGATTATAAAAGTATTATTTTTTTAATAATTTCTTCATCAACAGTTTCATTGAGGGATTTACAAAGCTTTTCTCGGGCATAAGTAAGTTCGTTTTTAACCACTGAAGATGATATTTTTAGAAAAAGTGTACCATTTTTAATAAAAATAGAGTCTGTATATTTATGAATGAGAGGCCCAACAACTTGTGGGTAATTTTTGATAATTCTTTGCTCGTCAATTTTTTGAGACATTTGACGATTGTTTTTGTACAACTCTTCAATAAGCTGTTTAATTGACTTATCATTACTGTCATTAAAATACATGTTCTTCCTCCTTTTCTACTTGCCCATTACTGATATGGAAGATTTTATGGTTGATTTTATTGCGCTCAAACAATAGATTAATTCGATTGAGTTGTGTGTCAGTAATAAAAACTTGCCCAAATTCATTATTACTTACTAAATCCATGAGTTTTTCAACTCTTTTACTATCCAATTTATCGAAAATATCATCAAAAAGCAGTATGGGTTTGTAGTTCAACATCTCTTTGATATAAGCAAATTGTGCCAATTTAATGGCAATTACAAAAGATTTTTGTTGTCCTTGCGAACCAAATTTTTTAAAGGGATAACCATTGATTGAGAAGATTAAGTCGTCTTTATGAACTCCAACTGATGTATATCGAATGCTACGGTCTTTTTCTAATGCATTGTTCAGTAAATTTTCAAATTCAACATCATTTAACTGGGACCGATATTCGATATGTACATCTTCAGCTTCATTACCAATTAAGTTGAAATATCGTTTAAAAATCGGTAAAAAATCTTTCTGAAAAGCCATTCTTCGTTCATGAATTTTTCTTCCAAGCGGAATCATTTGTGCATCCCAAATATGGATGGATTGAACATCAAAATAAGATTGCTCGGCAAATTTCTTTAACAGGAAATTTCTTTGCGATAATGCTTTATTATAATTTAATAGGTTATACAAATATTGGTGGTCAAATTGTGCAATAACACCATCCATAAATTTTCTTCTTAGGTCGCTTCCTTCATTGATTAAGTCTCTGTCATAGGGCGAAATCATAACCAATGGGAATTTGCCGATATGGTCTGCTAATCGTTCATACGATTTGTCATTACATTTGATGACTTTTTTCTGATGTTTTGGTAAGTGACAGGATACTTTGTCAGATGAATGATCATTGTGTAGGTATTTCCCATGTAAAGAGAAAAAATCAGCATCATGTTTAATGTTCTGGTTATCAATTGGATTGAATGCGCTTTTGCAAAATGAAAGGTAATAGATACCATCCAAGATATTGGTCTTACCAACTCCATTGTTACCTACAAAGTAGTTTATTTTTGGAGAAAATATAAAATGTTGTTGTTTGTAATTTTTAAAATTATGTAATTGTAATTCTTGTAAAAACATTATAATTTGATTTCTCTAATGTAGTCTGCAATATCATTCATCAGCCATTGTGGTGTACTTGTAGCACCACTTATGCCTACTTTTTTCATGTTTTTAAACCATTGATTATCAATTTCATCCTTATTCCCTACCAAATAAGTATTCGGATTCTCTTGTTTTGCAATGGAGTATAAATATTTTCCGTTTGAACTGTTTTTCCCTGCAACAAAAATAACAATATCTTTATCCTTTACGAAAGTTTTAAGTGACGGATTCCTTCTTTTCATCTGACCACAAATGGTATTGTGAGATTTAAAATGTGCTGTTTCAGACATTCTTTCTTTTATTGTATCCTTAACTTGTTGATACATATCTACATCCATAGTGGTTTGGGCATAAAGATGGATATCTTTATTAAAATCCAATTTATCCAAATCTTCCAACTTTTCGATGATGATACATGTATTATTACTTTGTCCGTTTAGTCCGATTACTTCCGGATGATTCTTTTTTCCAAAAATAACTACTTGGTATTTTTGAGTATCTTCTTTTGCAATTCGTTCTTGAAGTTTTAATACAATAGAGCAGGTTGAATCTATAATTTTTATGTTGTTTTCTTTTGCTTTTTGATAGGTTTCCGGTGGTTCCCCATGAGCCCTGATTAAAACGGTTTTATTTTGTAATGAAGGAAAATCTTCTTTTGATATGATGTTTAAACCTTTGTTTTTTAATCGATTAACTTCTTCTTCGTTGTGAACCATTTGTCCCAAACAATTCAATGATTGATTGTTTTCAAGGTTTTTTTCAGCAGTTTCAATGGCTCCAACTACCCCAAAACAGAATCCTGCGTTTTTATCTACTTCAACTTCTAACATCTGATATAATTATACTGCAAAATTAGTAAAAAGAAACAATGAACTCATTTAAACTTTTTAAATTTAAGCGAAAATTAGTAATTTTTTGTTCTGATTAAGTGTTTTTTGAGTTGCATAGCAGGGCTACGGAAAGAAAAAAGACTTAATCAGGGCGAAAAAGGGCAATTTTTTAGCCAATTGAAAAAGTTTAAATGAGTTCAATAATATGTTAAATAGAATGATTGTATAAATGTTTTATTAATTTTGAAATAATTAACGGTATTTATCGTTATTTTTCTATAACATCTACAGATTTTATGTAATAATAGTATCGTTACACAAAATAATACAACGTGAAAAAAATATTTTTATCAATAATATGTTTTGTTTTTGTTTCTACAACTTTTTCGCAAGTGGGGGGAACAAATACGTATGATTTTTTAACATTAAGCAACTCTCCAAGAATAGTGGGGATGGGTGGAAATTTTTCTTCAATTTATGATGGTGATATTTCATTGAGTGTTGCCAATCCTTCATTGATTAACCCTATGATGCATAATCAATTGTCTTTAAATTTTGTGGACTATTTTGCGGATATTAATTACGGATTTGCAACCTATTCCCGAACATGGGATAAGTTGGGAAGCTTTGCTGCTTCTGTGCAATATATAGACTATGGAGAAGAGCTTGAGACAAGTTTCCTTGGTGATACTTTGGGTACTTTTTCCGGTTCGGAAAATGCCGTGATTATAGGTTGGGGTAGGGTGCTGGATTCTGTTTTTTCCATTGGTGCAAACCTTAAGTTTATCAGTTCTTTTCTGTATGATTATAATTCATTTGGATTGGGTGTAGATTTGTCAGCTACTTATTTTAAAGAAAATAAAGGATTTTCGGCTTCTGTTATTCTTAGAAATATTGGAAAACAGGTTTTTAGTAATGTTCCGGGTGATAATGGGCGTTTGCCTTTCGAAATCCAAGTGGCATTGTCCAAAAAACTAAAGCATGTACCATTAAGGTGGAATTTTGTGTTTGCTAACTTACAGAAATTTAATCTTTCTTATTTTAATCCTAATGCTTCAGAAAATAAACCAGATCCTTTTACAGGTGAGATAAAGGGTAAAAAAGATAATTTTGCTAAAAAATTAATGCGACATGTAATTGTAGGTGTTGAACTTTCTCCTATCAAGCGTTTTCAGCTTCGTTTAGGATATAATTACCGAATGCGTCAGGAAATGAAAGTTGAGAATAAATTAGGAACCGTTGGTTTTTCATGGGGATTTGGAATTAGAATTTCAAGATTCCAAATTAATTATTCACGTGCAGCATATCACTTAGTAGGTTCTCCAAATTATATTTCCATTACCACTAATTTAAATTAATTTTTACAAGAAAAAATTTATCATTTCTTTGATTTTCATCAAATGGAAAAAGAAAAGTAAAGCAGAAATATAAAAATGAATTTTTTCAATCCTCAATTTATATAAATAGTATAAAGTAATTATAAAATGTAACTTTCAGTGAATATAATCATTATGGATACTTGTATATTGACTAGTATTTTGAAAATCGATTATTATATAGTTTTATCTATATGTGCTAAATAATAAAGGTGATTGATAAAGATAATTTTAGGGAATTTGTGGTGATTTAGTTTATGTTTTAGTGAAGAGTTGGAGAAAGAGTAGAACATATTTTTCTTAACTTTTCTATCTTTGCCAAATGGAACAGTATGTTTGGGGACATCATCGGCGTTTTAATGCTTACGCTAATTATTTTAAAGATAAATTTGGGAAACGCATTCAAAAATTATCAATTGATGCGGGATTTACCTGCCCGAATAGGGATGGAACAATAGCTCGTGGAGGATGTACATATTGTAATAATCAGGCTTTTAGTCCATCGTATTGTAGTACGGGCATTTCTGTTCAACAACAAATAGAGGAAGGAATCACTTTTCATAAAGAACGCTATGGCGCAGATAAATTCCTTGCTTATTTTCAATCTTATACCAATACGTATGCTTCATTGGACAAGATTAAAGAAATTTATGAACCTGCACTCCAACATGAACATATTTTAGGGATTGTAATTGGTACACGACCGGATGCCATAAATGATGAAATTCTGGCCTATTTTCAGTCATTAGCCCAAAAGAAATATTTAACCATAGAATATGGTATTGAATCAACATATGATGAGACATTGCAACGGATTAACCGTGGGCATACTTTTGCCCAAACCAAAGCAGCTATAGAAAAAACTGCTTCATATGGATTGAATGTTGGTGGTCATTTAATTTTGGGATTGCCGGGAGAGACAAAAGAGATGATGATGAATCAAATTGTTAAGCTGAATGCATTGCCTTTGACAACCATTAAGTTTCATCAGTTACAAATCATTAAAAATACCTTGATGGCAAAACAATATAAGGAGAATCCTGAAAATTTTCGTCTTTTTGAGATGAAAGAGTATATTGATTTTATCATTGATGTAGTTGAGCGATTAAATCCTAATTTTATTATTGAACGATTTTCGGCAGAAGCACCGCCACGATTTAATTTATCTAAAAGTTGGGGGGTAAGAAGTGCTGATCTAATTAGCATGATAGAGCAACGTATGAAAGAGCGACATACATGGCAAGGTAAGTTTTTAGACAATCAGAAAAAAGATATGGAAGAGAATGAGATAAAAACCATTCCTGCGTTTGATTATTTTAAGGATGGGAATAAAGATGAAGAAATAAGAGCATTAGCACCATATATTATTGGAGATAATTTGAAAAATCCCATGAATCATGGAGCTTTGATAAGGTTGGGAAGCAATATTGGTGCTAAAAAAGTATTTTTTACTCAAAACCCTAATGAACTGTCTATTACCAAAGTAAAAAAAACAGCAGGTTCAAGTCATACACACATGGATTTTGAGTTTTTGCCTTGGGAAGATATTGTAAAAGAAATTCCGGAAGACTATGTGTGGATTGCCATAGAAACTTCATCAAAAGCAAAGATGTTATATGACCAAGTTTTACCTAAAAAATGTGTTTTTGTAGTGGGGAATGAAAGCTATGGATTGCCTGAATCTGTTTTAAATCAATGCGATGAACATATCTTTATTCCAATGCCGGGAAATACAAAATCAATGAATGTTTCACATGCTGCTACCGTAGTGGCTTTTGAGTGGGTAAGGCAAAACTTGTTGGATGAGGGGTAACCTACTATTCATCACTCATAATTTCTTTGGTGGATAGCAATCCACAAGCCGCTTCAATATCTTCGCCGCGGGAGGTGCGGATGGTAGTTTTGACACCGTGGGCATTTAATTGATCGCAAAACCATTGAATGGTTTCTTTGCTACTTTTTTTGAACGGTACTTCGTCCACCTCGTGGAAAGCAATCAAATTAACCCTTGCATTGAGTCCGTGTAGCAGTTTTACAATACCTTTAACATGTTTTGGGGTGTCATTAAAATCTTTAAATAAGATATATTCAAAAGAAATACGTCTTTGGCGGTTGAAATCAAAGGTTTTGAGTAAAGCCACAACTTCGCTAATAGGGCTGGCTTTTTGAATGGGCATAAAGGTTGCTCGTTCATCATCAAAAGGAGAGTGCAAACTAATGGCAATATGTGCCGAGCATTTTTCGGCAAGTACTTTTAGCTTATTAACCATGCCTATGGATGATACCGTAATACGTTTTGGACTCATTGCCAATCCATATTCTGACGTTAATATTTCAATACTTTCCAATACATTGTTTAGGTTATCCAACGGTTCGCCCATTCCCATATACACAATATTGGTTATTTTGTCCGCTTCGGGAATGCTTAATAGCTGATTGATAATTTGATGTGTGGTAAGATGACTTCCAAACCCTTGCTTCCCGGTGGCACAAAAAGCACAAGCCATTTTGCAACCCATTTGAGAGGAAATACAGAGTGTTGCTCTTGATTTTTCAGGAATATAAGCAGATTCTATAAAAACATGTTCTGCATATTTGAATAAATATTTTTTTGTACCGTCTTTAGATTTGCTTACACTCATAGGTAGAATAAATCCCACCTCATATATTGCCGACAAATCCTCTCGAAATTTTTTAGACAAATTGGTCATTTCCGCTATGGATGATACCTTGTTTTGATATAACCATTTGGCAATTTGAGAGGCAACATAAGGTTTGCCACCTAATTGTTCCACAATTTTTTTGAGTTCTTGCTTGGTTTTTCCTAATAACGGAAGTTTCTCTTTTGTCATATTTATTCTCTAATTCGATGACAAAATTACGTTAATTATTGATATTACACCTAAAACCCCTTCGGATTTTAGATTACAGGTAAATGCAGTTTTTTTATTTCAAAGGTTTATTTATAGTCATAAATACGCTCAGCTGTTAGTTTTGAACTAATCACTGCCATAGGTAAGCCCGCACCTGGAATGGTGGAAGCACCTACATAAAATGTATTTTTATATTTTTCATCATAATTTTTCGGTCTGAAAGCACCAATTTGCATCATATCATGTGAAAGTCCTAAGCCGGCTCCTTTGTAAAGGTTAAAATGGTTTTGCCATTCCTCAGGCGTGTAAGCCATTTGGAAAATAATATCTTTTGAGATATCCTCTTTGATTCTTTCGGAGAAATCCTCAATAATACTGTCAATAATAGCTTGCTTATCCGACCAGTCTGTTTTGTAGAGCAAGTTGGGTACCGGACATACAAAAAATAAAGCCTCACAACCTTCCGGTGCACATTCATTATTGTGTTTTGATAATACATTGACATAATAGTAAGGCTTTTCCAACGTTCCCGGATTTTTCATTACCTCTTTTGCATAGCTTTTGTAATTATTACCCAAAAAATAGTTGTGATGCTCCACTTGGGGTAATCGTTTTTTTACACCAATATAAAAAGTGAGATATCCCATCGTCCAGTTCATCTTTTTCAGGTTCTGTTCCGCATATTTCTTGCGTTTAAATACAGTTCCCCTAAACAAAGCAGCATCTGCATTAATAACATAAATATCAGCTTTCCATGATTTTCCATTTTGGTCGATAAGAGATGTGAGTTTATTATTTTGATGGGTAAAATCAGTGATTTCCGTATTATACTCAAAAGTAGCATTTAAATTTTTAAGTGCTTTTACCAATCCGGTAACGATATTGTACATACCACCTTTTACATTGTAATAGCCTGTATGGGTAAACTCAATATGTGACAACAACGTATATACCGCATTGGTATCAAAAGGCGTTCGTCCTAAAAAGAACGCAATGAGCGATACAATCTGTTGAGCTTCTTTGGATTCAAAAAATGAACTGCTTTGTTTCCAAAAAGTTTTGAGCAACACCGGCAGATGTTTAGGGTTTACCTGCATTAAAGCTTTGAGGTATCCCGGAATACTATTAAAGTTTTGTTTAATAACAATATCCACCGTATCATTATATAATTCACTACATTTTTTGAGGTAGGCTGTAAATTTAGTTTTAAAATCAGGTTCTATGCCTTCGAATTGAGCACTGAGTTTATCAATATCTTTGTACAAAGAAAACTTTTTATTATTACCCCTGAAGTTAACCGTATAAAGAGGATTTAATTCTACAAACTCGAAAGGCATTTCCAAGCCACAATCTTTTACAAGCTCCTCAAATTCATAGGGCATACTGAAAAAGCTGGGGCCTACATCAAAAGTAAATCCATCTTTTTTAATTTGGTTGAGCCGACCACCCGGCTGCGATGCTTTTTCTATAAAGTGAACTTGATATCCTCTGGAGGCTAATCGCAAACCAGTGGAAAGTCCGCCTAATCCAGTACCTACAATTAATACGGTTTTATTGTTTTTCATATTTCTTTAAAAATTGTGGATAAATTTCTTCTTTAATCCATTTGTAATTGGGTTCTGTACGTAGAATTTTCTGATAATAATCATGAGCAGCCTCATCATTATCCATCTCCTCATGAGCATGTGCTATCATGGTTAGTAAACTCAAATAATTCCAGTTTTCTTTTGTCTTTAATGTATCTTTTTCTATGATTTGTTCTGCTTTTTTGTAGTAGCGTAAGGCTTCTTCTTTTGAACCTCCCAACATTGCCCACATATAATATTTTGAATTTCCCAGCAAAATGTAAGCGTTAGGATTTTCTGTGTCAATTTCAACGGCTTTTTTAGCATTGGATAGGATGCCCGGTCCTAAGAAAATGGCCATAAAAGGGTTGAGTCCTATTTTTAAACCATTAAGCCCTCCTTGATAAGACAGTACATAGGAAGGTTTAAATTTTTCATCTTCCAGTTCGTCTAAATAATTGGTTGATAGTTGTATATAATATCTGGCTTCATCGTATTTTTCGTTGCCAATACACCAGCCAATATATCCGATTTGGCTATTGATAAGTTCCAGCTTATCGTCATTACTGATTTGGGGTTTTTGTGCTGCAATATCAATTTCTTTTTTCCATTCATCCATGTTTCCATTGATAAAAGCATGGTAAATTTGTGTTTTATGTTGTCCGAACGAAACTAAAACCATTAAATGCAAGAGTATTATGAGTAAATATTTCGTCCTTTCCATGATGAATATTTTTTATACTTTTTATTAACCAGACTTTTGAGCATTACTTGATACAAAAATAGTAGTTGTAATGGAAATAACAGCACATTAAGTACCATATTTTGTTGGCTAATGTAAGCATAAGATAGCAAAATAACGAGTAAAATAGAAAAATATATCCATAATAGATGAGGCAATGCGATTAAAATAGGAATGAATCCTAAAGTGACAAATGTCCCAAAAAGAAATGCCAGTATTATGTTATTACCAAAAAACATGAAGATGTTTTTAGAAAAACCGTTTAAAGCTTCCCGATAGTTCTTATACATGCGACATTGTATCCTTTTTTCGCTTGTAATGCAGGCTATTTTGATGTTTTTTTTCTTAAAATATCGTGATATAACAATATCTTCAACCGCTTTGTTTTTGAACAGCTTGTGAGGTTGGTGTGCTTTGTAAGTATTGGCGTTGAACAACATAAATTGTCCATTGGCAGCCGAATGAGAAGTGAAAGGTGAAATACGAACAAAAATTAACGGTAAAAGCGTGAGTAATATATAATTCATCATAGGTACGGATATTTTTTCACCTATAGTTTTTTGTAGTTGAAGCGGGAAAATGGATAGCAATCCCAATTGGTATTTGTCCAGATAACCTACAACGTCTTGTGCCAAATTATCATGCAATCTAACATCAGCATCCAGAAATAAGAAGTAATCACCTTTGGCAACTTTTGCCAACTGATAACAAGCATGGTTTTTACCTAACCATCCTTTAGGTAAACCCTTGGATTGTAATATCTTTATACGTTTATTACTTTTGGCATATTGTTGAACAATAGAGTATGTGTCGTCAGTAGATTGGTCGTCAAAGACAATAATTTCCAACTGCTGATGGTTTATTTGGATTAAATCGTCTAATAAAAAACCAATATTTTCCGCTTCGTTGCGTGCCGGTATTAAGATGGATAAGCTTTTCTGTAACGGCAAAGTATTTTTGTGTATTTTTTGACGAAAAAAGAGATTCAATAATACATTTATAAATTGTAATATGATAAACCCCATGGCAATATAGGCTAAATACAGTGTCATACACTTTTGTTTTTTTGTTGGTTTAATACATGGGCATAAAACTGATTATATTCTTCTTCTGCTGATTTCCCTTTTAGGTCTTTAACTAAGTATGGCTTGAGATAAATATATACATTGGGTTTTTTGTTTGAAAAATAATCCGGAAAGTTTGCCACAAAAATTATTTGTACATCATTTGCAGCAACATCAATGATTTTTTGTACTCCTGTTTCAAATTTTATGGTAGTGTTGTGGAGAGAATGTATTTTCCCTTGTGGAAATAAAAAGACCATATTGTCATCATGTTGAAGTAGCTTTGAAGTAAAAGCAAGACTTTCAATAATTTCACGTGATTTTTTCTTGATAGAATAAGCTCCGGAATACTGAAAATACCAATGTTTTTTAAGTTGTTCTTCCAACATCATAAAATGAAACTTACGATGAAATAGTTTCAGGTTTAAATACATCATCCAAAAACCATCCCACCAACTGATGTGATTGGCAATAATCAGTATGGGCTTGCCATTATCCTGAAAATTTCCTTTAACTTGTATTGATTTAAAATTTCGTTTTAACAAAAAGCGTGTAAGGACTTTAAAGAAAGGATAAATGATAATATGATGTTTGGGTTTTATCATGGGTGATTTGGTCTGTTATTACATTTTGGGATTTTAGTTTGTATGCAACTTAGTATATTATTTATTGAGAATGTGATTCAAATTTTGTTTTCCTATGGTCATAATTTCTACAACACCATTATTTACCCTGATGAATTAAATCTTTTTTCGCATCATTACTTAATTTATAGTTTGTTATTGATTAAAGACTTTGAACATTGTAGGATTTCTTCTTTTGTTGGGTTCTGTTAAAGAAATATTTTGTCTTATCATAAAGTTAAAATTTTAAAAAGTAAAGATGCGAATTTACACCAAAGTAATAAAAATATCAAGTTTTTAGATTACAATACAACCATTAACACCACAAAAAAGACAAACTGACAAATCAGTAAGATTTTTGAGAGGCTATTTTCTAAATTGATTTTGAAAAGCCGGAGTAAAGTTATAAATACTAGTGCAATCATAAACCAAGCCATATAATTTTGTAGCGGTATGGTATGGTTTTGCCATGTCCACATGTCCATTTTGGGGGCAACTTTTTCTAATACCAAGTCGTATATCACCATGAGTGAAGGAGCTAATAGAATGGATATGTTTTTATTGATTTTTAAACTGTCAAGTAGCGAAGCACTGGTATAGGTTAAGAAAAGCCAATTAACACCAATAAGTAAAGGTGTTTCAAATAGTTTTAACCCAAGTCCGTTGCCATATTGATAATCTCCAAAGATGAGTCCGGTATTTACACCGATGACTTCAATAAAAAAACCGGCAAGAAAAATAAAAACAAATACTCCAATGTGTTTTATATCATATTTTTTGTGATAAATTGCTAGTAAATAAGTGTTTAATAAAAGTGCAAAGGGAGTCATGACAATAAATAGACTTCTTGTAAAAGTAATGAGAAATCCCAAAGTTCCCACCATATAAAAAATGGCAATAAATTTCTTTACTTCACGTAATGGAATTTTATTTTTAGGGTATAAATTCATTGTCAATAATTTTTGGTACGATTGAAGTTATACTTGATTTGCATGCGTTAATACACGTTCTACAATTTTTTTAAATCAAACCGTATAGTTTTCCGGATGATTTTGTATTTGTGACATGATTTTATCGGCATTCACATATGTAAACTCACAAACTTCTTCCGGTTCAGGTATAGGTAATTCATTCGAAAATCCGATAAATACGTGGTCAAGCTCATATTCTGTTAACTCATTGTCAAGTTTGGCTTTGTAGATAAAATCAAACACTTTTTTGAGTTCATTTACATGTAATCCCATCTCTTCTTTTAATCGTCTAATGGCTGCATCTTTGTTTTTTTCATTGGGTCTGGGGTGTGTGCAGGCTGTATTGGTCCATAATCCGGGCGAATGGTATTTTGATAGGGCACGTCGTTGTAATAACATCTGCTTATCAGTATTAAAAATGAATACAGATACAGCTCTGTGTAGTAAAGCTTTTCTGTGTGCTTCCATTTTTTCCATTTTTCCCAACACGTTATCATGGGAATCCACTAATATTACCTGTTCCATATTTTAAATGAGTTTGGTTTTGTACATAAAATAGACTTTCAATATGATGAGATATTTTTTGAAATTAGATATGCGTATTCTCTTTTGTAAGACTTTGCTTGCCGGCGTTTTTACTATTTTTTCAAATAGATTTTTGTAATAATAATAAGCCAGTGTTACTGCCAATTTTGATTTGCCCGGCAAGTCTGTAATTCCCTTTCTAGCCTCTTTAAAATTTTTTCGAATAGAATCTTCTATGATTTTTTTATTTTGTTCATTCAATTCATTTTCTGAAATTTCGGGAAAATATGTACGTCCTAATGCTTGAATATCATCTTTCAAATCACGTAAAAAATTTACTTTCTGAAAAGCAGAACCTAATTTTTGTGCAGGAAGTTCCAATTTTTTATAAAGCGTATATTCTCCATTACAAAATATTTTTAAACACATTAACCCGACCACATCTGCAGATCCATATATGTATTTATTCAAATCATCTGTGTTAACATAAGAGGTTTTTGTTAAGTCATATTCCATGCTATTCATAAATGCCTGAATATGTTTTGGGTCAATATTGTATTTTTTTACAGTATTGGCAAAAGCCAATAAAATGGGGTTGGTGCTTATGTCATTATCCAAAGCATATTGTAAATCTTCGTTGAGTTTGCGAAGTAAAAATGATTTGTCGAAATCATGAAAACTATCTACGATTTCATCAGCCAAACGAACAAATCCATATAATGCATATATAGCTTGCTTTTTTTCTTTTTCCAATAGTGAAGTTGCTAAAGAAAAAGAAGTGCTATATTTATGAGTAATTAAAGCTGAAACAGCATAACTATTATCAATAAAAAATTTAAAACTCATCTTAATATATTGCTCTGTTTTTTTGGGGTATTTTAATTTATTTGCAAGATACAACTTTTTTTGATATGATAAGAGAAATTCAATAGGTTGAAGGAAAAATCGATACACCAATTAATTGAATTCTTTACCTAAAATGGAGTATCATGGTTTATTTTATTGAGTCACTTTTAAAATACCAACAAGAATAAACATTCCTACAATAAACTCGGTTATGAAAATGGCATAAGTTGCTATAATCAGTAAGATTCTTTTCACCAGACTTTTATGATTAAAGAATTGAAGATATGTCCATATGTTTAATGATGTCCCTAATAAAATGGGTAATAATATAATAGCACTATCTCTGTCACTGATAAAGCTAAAAATCAAATATATAACCATTTGTTGTCCGGTAATATATAGGTTTAGGACAAGATGCTCAAAGTAATTGTATCCCGATTTAAAGAATGCTAAAAAAGAAGCTAAGGAAAAGAAAGGGATTGTGATGTAGATTAGATATGCTTGATTGTTGGATAGCCAATTAAAGATTACATTATCATTGCTTTCTGCTGCTTCTGTAATTCCACTCATAAAATCTCCAAAAAAAGTTTGATGACCTATCAAATGACTTAAAAGAATATATAATGAAGAGGTTAGGAATAAAAAAGCCATGGGTTTGAAATGCGGTTTCCTTTTTCCTTCTATGAACTCACGTATGCTATGTCCAGGTCTTGTAAATAATTCTTTTACGGTAAAAAGAAAACCGCGGTTTACTTGAAAAATACTATTTGGGATTTCTTCAAGTAAGTATCTAAAGTTAATTTCTTTGATATCAGATTTTTGTCCGCAATTTTTGCAAAAATTACCGTCTAAATTATATCCACAATTTTTACATTTCATATTCACTTTATGTGTTTTTGAATTTAGTATTTTATTTTTTACTAATGGAAAAATAAACTGTTAGTTGTGGCTAAAATAGTAATTTTTTGGGATTATTTGTAGATGCTGTGTGTTATCAACAATAGAAATTGTATATTTGTTTTCATCACGCTGTTTTTTTATTGAAAAAGGGGATAAAATGCAAGAAAAAATACTTCAACAATCAATAGAGTTTCTCAAGGGGGTAGGCCCAAATCGGGCTGCAATGATTGAGAAAGAGTTGGGTATAAAAACTTTCGGACAGTTTTTAAATTATTTCCCTTATCGTTATGTGGATAGGACAACTTTTCATAAGATTAGGACTTTGCATGGTGATATGCCTTATGTGCAGGTTAAAGCGATGTTGGTGGGGTTTAAGGAGGCTGGATTTGGTAAAAATCAACGTTTGATAGGGGTTTTTAGAGATGATTCGGGTGAATTGGAAGTGGTTTGGTTTAAAGGAGCTAAGTGGATTATGCAGAAATTACGTATGCGTGAAACTTATGTGCTTTTTGGGAAGCCAACTTCTTTTAATGGACAAATTAATATGTCGCATCCTGAAATAGAACATGTGATGGATTATGAAAAATCCGGAGCTTTTGGCATACAGCCCATGTACAATGTAACGGAAAACCTCAAAAAGAATTTTATTACGTCAAAAATACTGGCAAAGATTTCTCATCAGTTGGTGTTGCAAATAAAAGATAGATTGCCGGAAACATTACCGGATTATATTATTAATAAATATCAATTTATTGCTTTTAAGGAAGCCATTACACAAATTCATTTTCCGGATACTTTTGAAAGGTTGGCAATGGCAACCAATCGTTTAAAGTTTGAGGAGCTGTTTTATATTCAACTAAGATTGCTATATAAAATGGAGGTGAAAAAAAAGCAGTATGACGGATTTATTTTTGAAAAAGTAGGTGATGTTTTTAATGCATTTTATCAAAATAATTTGCCTTTTGAATTGACCAATGCCCAAAAAAAGGTTATTAAAGAGATTCGTCATGATATGAAAACCGGTGCACAGATGAATAGGCTATTGCAGGGCGATGTGGGTAGCGGAAAAACCTTGGTGGCATTAATGTGTATGCTACTTGCCATAGATAATGGCTATCAGGCAGCTTTGATGGCACCTACTGAGATTTTAGCAACGCAACACCTGAAAACCATTTTCAACATGTTGGAGGGATTGGATGTTAGGGTGGAATTGTTGACAGGTTCTACAAAAAAAGCAAAACGCAGGGAGATTGATGAGGGGTTACAAAATGGAACTATACATATTATCATAGGTACTCATGCTTTGATTGAAGATACGGTGCAATTTAAAAATTTGGGATTTGTAGTAATTGATGAACAGCATCGTTTTGGGGTGGCTCAACGGGCAAAGATGTGGAAGAAAAATCAAACACCACCACATGTGTTGGTGATGACGGCCACACCTATTCCACGTAGTCTTACCATGACATTGTATGGTGATATGGATTATTCTGTAATTGATGAATTGCCGCCGGGACGTAAACCGGTTAAAACTTTTCATATGACCGATAGTGACCGCATGCGGATTTTTGGTTTTATGAGGAAACAAATTGAAATTGGACGTCAGATTTATATTGTTTATCCTTTGATTGAGGAGTCGCAAAAATTAGACCTCAAAGATTTAATGGATGGTTTTGAAAGTATTTCGAGGGCTTTCCCTTTGCCAAAATATGCCATTAGTATTGTGCATGGAAAGATGAAAAATGAAGATAAGGATTATGAAATGCAGCGATTTGTAAAAGGAGAAACACAGATAATGGTCTCAACTACGGTTATTGAGGTGGGGGTTGATGTACCCAATGCTACGGCTATGATTATTGAGAATGCCGAGCGTTTTGGTTTATCGCAATTGCACCAGTTAAGGGGAAGAGTCGGTCGAGGGGGCGACCAATCATATTGTATTTTGGTAACTAAAGATAGCCTTTCGGCAGATGCCCGTGTAAGGGTAAGAACCATGGTAAGTACCAATGATGGATTTGAGGTGGCAAGGGTAGATTTGAAATTAAGAGGTCCTGGAGAAATGGAGGGAACTCAACAAAGTGGCATCCAGCATCTCAAACTATCGGATTTGGTAAAAGATAAAGCTATTTTGCAAGAAGCTCGTGCAACAGCCTATGAAATTTTGAGTGAAGATCCGATGTTAGAAAAACAAGAAAACGCAAGGTTAAAAAGTATTGTGAAAAAACAACGGAAAACAAATCATCTGTCATGGAGTGATATTTTGTAATTAATTATGTTGAAAGTCAGAAGTCGGAAGATCGAAGACGGAAGGTGGCCGGTCGTTGAGCGGAGTCGAAGCGGTGCAGTGGGAAAGAAATGAAGAAAGGATAAATTAAAAATGAAGAATGAAAAGCTTGGAATTAACAAGAAGGGAAATTCGCTAGCCCAATCCCCCTTGGAGAAGGGGGTAGGGGGATTGACCTAAAGATGAATTATAAATTAAAAATGAATGCAAAGAAGCCAAAGGCTAAAGGCCAAAAGCCAAATACACCAGAACCTAACCCTTAATACTAAAAAAAATGAATGTATTCCCAATATCTTATTTACCATCAATAGATTATCTAAAACGATTTTTGGATTCTGAACAGCCTGTAATCGATATCTATGAACATTACGAAAAGCAAAGTTGTAGAAACCGGGCTTATATTCTTACGGCACAAGGAGAATATCCTTTGATTGTTCCGGTGATTAAGAAACAACATTTTACACCCATTCATGAGATAAAAGTAAGTTATAAAGAGGATTGGGTGAAGATTCATTGGCGTGCCATAGCAAATGCTTATGCTAAATCACCCTATTTTCAGTATTATGCTGAAGAATTGCAAGCTGTTTTATTGGGAAAGCCCAATACATTACTGGAATTAAATAAGAATATTATGCAGTTTCTTTTACAGGCTTTTCAGTTAGAAAAACAATTGATATTTTCAGAAAAATATGTTGAAAAGGAAGAATTATTAAAAGATTTTAGGTCATTTGATTTTATTCAAAACAGGGATAATAAATACTTCCTGGTTTATTCTCAAGTATTTGATTATAAGATGGATTTTGTGCCAAATTTAAGTGCGTTAGATTTATTATTTAATTTGGGTCCGGAAGCTGTATTATATCTTAATCAGTTGAAAATATAAGGAAAAATTTAGAAAAAGATGAAAAAAGGTTTGCATTTATGAAAAAATTATTACCTTTGCAGCGTCTTTTGATAAAAGATGTCCGATGGTGTAACTGGCAACACGTCTGATTTTGGTTCAGAAGAGTCCAGGTTCGAGCCCTGGTCGGACAACATAAAAGCCGTTAAACAGTTAAAGTTTAACGGCTTTTGTTGTTTTAATGAAAATATTTCGTTAAAAAATAACAAAATTACAGATGAAGGTTTATAAAAGTCATAATTTTGTAAAGCATGATTTTTATGAAATACTTGAAAGTTGAGAGTTTTTGAGTTTATCAAAATATTGGAGTAAGAAAATAAAAAAGCTAATAGCCAAAGGCTAACGGTTAAAAGCCAACAGCCAAATAATTGATATTTTGTGAAGAAAGATTACGAGAAAAGAAAGTTTATTTTTGGCGGCATTATATTGCTGGTTGCACTTATATTTATTATCAGGTTGTTTTATTTACAAGTTGTTGATGATAGGTATCAGGCGTATGCATACAGTAATACCATGAGAAAGAAGACGATTTATCCTGCAAGAGGATTAATTTATGATCGGAATAATCGATTGATGGTTTTTAATGAGTCTGCTTATGATTTGATGGTTATTCCTAAGCAAGTAAAGGATTTTGATACGGTTTTATTTTCAAATATTTTAGGCTTGGATAAATCGGATATTAAAAAAAGATTGAAAAAAGCCAAGCGGTATTCTTACTATAAAGAGTCGGTTTTTTTCTCTCAGATATCCAAAGAGTTATACGCTTATTTTGAGGAGCAGTCGTTTAAATTTTCCGGTTTTTTTATTCAGAAAAGATCTTTGAGAAAATATCCTGAACCGGTGGCTGCGCATATATTAGGATATGTAGGAGAGGTTAATTCAAAGCATATTAAGAAAGACCGATATTACAAATCGGGAGATTATATCGGGATTAATGGACTGGAAAACACCTATGAAAAAGTGCTACGAGGACGTAAAGGGCAAGAAATGGTTTTGGTAGATGTGTTGAATAGAGAAAAAAGTTCTTATAAAGATGGAAAGTATGATACGTTAGCTGTTAAGGGGAAAGATATTTATACCACTATAGATATGCAACTTCAAGCTTATGGAGAGAAGTTGATGAGTCATAAGATTGGCAGTATTGTTGCCATTGAACCCAAAACGGGCGAGGTATTATCACTCATATCATCACCAACCTATGATCCTAATATGTTGGTGGGTCAAATTAGAGGGTCAAATTATGCAGCATTGTATAAAGATAGTTTGAAACCTTTGTTTAACAGGGCTTTAATGGCTCAATATCCGCCGGGTTCGACTTTCAAAATGTTGAATGGTTTGATTGCATTACAAGAAGATGCTATTCATTCATATACTATTTTTTCATGTAATGGAACAGTTTCAAAACCAATACGTTGTAGTCATGAACATAAAACGCCTTTGGGTATTGTTTCGGCAATAGAGGTATCTTGTAATCCATTTTTTTGGAAATCTTTTGAGAAATTAATGGGGCAGGAGAAGTATAATGATATGGAAGTTGCTTTTAATACTTGGCGCGAATATGTGGTTAGTATGGGATTTGGAAAACGATTTAATACGGATCTTATAGGAGAAAGTTCCGGAAATATTCCAAAATCAAGCTTTTATGATTATTACTATAAAAAAGGACATTGGAATGCAAAAACAATACGTTCTTTATCAATTGGGCAGGGCGAAATTTTGGTTACCCCAATGCAGTTGGCAAATATGGTTGCTGTCATAGCGAATAGAGGATATTATGTTCCGCCACATTTGATAAAATCAGTGGAAAATGACAAAGAAACAGCTGCAAAATATCAAAAAAAGGTTTTCTCAAAAATTAATCCTAAATATTATAATTTGATTGTTGAAGGAATGAGAAAAGTTTTTACGGGAAAGCATGGTACTGCAAGGTTTTATGATATTGCAGCATTAAAAATGTGTGGGAAAACCGGAACGGTTCAGAATCCACATGGGGATGACCATTCTTTGTTTATTGCTTTTGCACCTATGGATAATCCTAAAATAGCCATTGCTGTTGTAGTTGAAAATTCAGGGTTTGGTTCTCGTTGGGCTGTTCCTATTGCTTCTTTGATGATTGAGAAATATTTAACAGATACAATTACTCGTCCTGATGTGGAAAAGCGCATGGTAGAAAAACACCTGATAAATAGAATAAATAATGAATAGGCGAAATAATATATTATTACATGTGGATTGGTTGACAATATTAATCTTTTTTGTCATCGTATTTTTTGGGTGGATAAATATTTATTCTGCGGTATTTGACGAAACACATCAAAGTATGTTTGATGTAACGCAACGTTATGGAAAACAGTTGATATGGATAGGGGCATCTGTTCTGATTATATTTATCATCATGTTGATAGATGCAAATATATATGAAACTTTTGCTGTTGTTTTCTACCTTTCCGTCATGACTTTATTGGTTTTGGTACTTTTTGTGGGTAAAGAAATTGCAGGTTCTAAGTCATGGTTTCAGATAGGAGGCATTGCCATACAACCTTCAGAGTTTGCAAAGTTTGCCACAGTTCTTTTTTTAGCAAAATATTTGACACAATTCAAGGTGTCATTGAAAAAAATACCGGATTTAATAAAATCATTAGTGATTATTTTTACCCCGTCAGCATTAATCTTATTACAGAATGATACGGGTTCGGCATTGGTTTTTGGAAGTTTGATATTTGTGCTTTTTCGAGAAGGAATGAATGGTGTTTTTTTGGCATTGATTTTTTATTTTGTGGCATTATTTGTTCTAACATTGTTATTGGGAAAATGGATAGTGCTTTATATTTTGTTGGCTATTATATCATTATTGGTCTTTAAATTTAAGAAACATAAGAAATTGATTTATACAATATTGTTTTTTGGATTTATTTCAATATCATTATCTTTTGGAGTACGATATATTTTTGATAATGTGCTTGAGGTACATCAAAGAAATAGAATAGATGTATTGTTGGGTAAAAAAACTGATTTATATGGCATTGGTTATAATGTTCACCAGTCGAAAATAGCAATAGGTTCAGGAGGGTTTTCAGGTAAAGGTTTTTTACAAGGTACGCAAACAAAATATAATTTTGTGCCGGAACAAAGTACTGACTTTATATTCTGTACAGTAGGAGAGGAGTGGGGTTTTTTAGGAACAACATTTGTTATTCTATTGTATTTGGGGCTATTATTCAGGATAATTTTCTTAGCAGAACGACAACGATCAAGATTTAGTCGAATATATGGATATGGTGTGGCTTCTATTATATTTTTCCATTTTTTGGTAAATATAGGAATGGTCATTGGCCTAATGCCGGTAATTGGTATTCCTTTACCAATGTTTAGTTATGGAGGATCATCATTGTGGTCTTTTACAATACTGATTTTTATATTTTTAAAATTAGATGCCAATCGAATTAATGTTTTATAATTAGTTAGATAACTGAAAGCAAAAAATGCATTATACATAAATTCGTGTTAAAAATAAAAAAGCTACCAATCATTACAATCGGTAGCTTTTCGTATTTATATTATGGAAAAATTAATTACGCATTGTTATTTTTTCTAATCAAATTTAAGGCACTTCCTGCTTTAAACCACTCAATTTGTAATTCATTATACGTGTGATTTACCTGGAATTTATCCACAGAACCATCTTTATGATTTAGAACTACTGTTAAAGGCACGTCAGGGCTAAAACTTTCAAGACCAATGATGTCAATCAAGTCATTTTCTTGTACTTTATCATAATCATTTGGATTATCAAAAGTCAATGCCAACATTCCTTGTTTTTTCAAGTTAGTTTCATGAATACGGGCAAATGATTTCACCAATACCACTTTTACACCTAGATTACGAGGCTCCATGGCAGCGTGCTCACGAGAAGAACCTTCACCATAGTTATCACCACCAATCACTACCGAACCATCTCCATTTGCTTTGTAGTAGCGAGCGGTATCTGGTACAGGATTGTATTCACCGGTTACTTGATTTTTCACCTTATTGGTTTCATCATTAAAGAAGTTAACCGCACCAATCAACATGTTGTTAGAAATATTATCAAGGTGTCCACGATATTTTAACCAAGGGCCAGCCATAGAAATATGGTCAGTTGTACATTTTCCTTTGGCTTTGATTAACAGATTTAATTTTGATAAATCTTTTCCATTCCAAGGGGTAAATGGAGTAAGAATTTGAATTCTTTCAGAAGTTGGGCTAACAATAACCTCTACTTTAGAACCATCTTCTACTGGTGCTTGATAACCATTATCCTCAAAAGCAAATCCATTAACAGGCAATTCATATCCTGAAGGCTCATCTAATTTTACTTTTTCACCTTTTTCATTGGTTAAATAATCTGTCATTGGATTAAAAGTAAGGTCTCCGGCAATAGCTAAAGCGGTAACCATTTCAGGACTTGCTACAAATGCGTTGGTATTAGGATTACCGTCAGCACGTTTCGCAAAGTTTCTGTTAAATGAATGAACAATAGAGTTTTTCTCTTGCTTGTCAGCATCTTTTCTTGCCCACATACCAATACAAGGACCACAAGCATTAGCAAATACTTTACCGCCAATTTTCTCAAAAATATCAATAAAACCATCTCTTTCAATGGTATATCTTACTTGTTCAGAACCCGGAGTAATTGTATAATCTGCACTTACTTTCAATCCTTTATCAATAGCTTGCTGTGCAATAGAAGCTGCACGAGAAATGTCTTCGTAAGAAGAGTTTGTACAAGAACCAATTAATCCAACATCTACTTTTGAAGGGAAGTCAGCATTTTTAGCCACTTCTTTCATCTTAGAAATAGGCGTTGCTTTGTCAGGAGAGAAAGGACCGTTTAAGTGAGGTTCCAATTCCGATAAGTTAATTTCAATTACTTGATCAAAATATTTCTCAGGATTTTCATACACCTCTTTATCTCCGGTTAAGTGTTCTTTTATTTTTTGAGCTTCATCAGCTACTTTTTCTCTACCTGTGGCTCTCAAATATCTGTCCATAGAATCATCGTAACCAAAAGTTGAAGTCGTAGCACCCACTTCAGCACCCATGTTACAGATGGTTCCTTTTCCGGTAGCAGAAATGCTTTTAGCACCTTCTCCAAAATACTCTAAGATACATCCAGTACCTCCTTTTACAGTTAATAAACCGGCAATTTTTAAGATAATATCTTTTGGAGCAACCCATCCACTTAATTTTCCGGTAAGTTTTACACCAATTAATTTAGGCATTTTAAGTTCCCAAGGCAAATCTACCATCACATCAACGGCATCAGCACCACCAACACCAATAGCGATCATTCCTAAACCTCCGGCATTTACCGTATGAGAGTCAGTTCCAATCATCATTCCACCCGGAAAAGCATAATTTTCTAATACAACCTGATGAATGATACCGGCACCCGGTTTCCAAAATCCCAATCCATATTTGTTGGAAACAGAACTTAGAAAATCATATACCTCTTTGTTGGTATCTTTGGCATTTTCCAAGTCCACATTTGCTTTCAGTTTAGCCTGAATAAGGTGGTCGGCATGCACTGTTGTTGGTACTGCAGAGGTTGATTTTCCAGCTTGCATAAACTGTAATAATGCCATTTGAGCCGTAGCATCTTGCATGGCAACACGGTCAGGGGCAAAATTTACATAATCTTTACCTCTTGAAAATTCATTATTGTTATTGTCCTCAAAATCATACAAGTGGTTGTATAATACCTTTTCTGCATGAGTTAAAGGACGGTTTAATATTTTCCTTGTTTTTTCTATTCTTTCAGGAAAACGTTGATATACCTTTTTAATTAAATCAAAATCGAATAACATGGTTTTAAATTGTTTAGATTTATTTGTCGCCAAAAGTAATAATTTCTTAGAATGAACCCTGATTTTTCAGACTTATTTCTAACGGATTATCTTATTTTTATTAATTCTAAACAATATACGAAGCTATGGCATGATTCCTTTTACCATTCTGTCCTTATTTTGTAGGTCTTTTTTGAGTTCAATTTTTTGAAATCCTATATTTTTTAATAATTTAACCACTTCATTCCCAAATGCTTCATTTATCTCAAAAAATAAAGTGCCGGATGATTGTAAATGTTTAAACGCAAATTTTGCAATTTTTTCATAAAAAATAAGTGGATTTTCTTCCTCAATGAATAAAGCTTGATGAGGTTCATAAAGGGTTACATTTTTATGCATCATTGACTCTTCGGAAGGACGAATATAGGGTGGATTACTTACTATAATATTCCACTTTGTTGATGTATCTTCAATGTTGAGTATGTCTTTTTTATGAAATTGAGTGAGTAAGTTATATTTTTTGGCATTTTTTTGAGCTATTTTCAATGCTTTTTCACTAATATCCCAACCCGTTGTATGGATATTTTTGTTCATAGATTGTAAAGATAGGGCAATACAACCGCTTCCGGTTCCAATATCCAATACTTGAAGTGGTTTTTTAGCATTTTGTATATGTTCATTGACCCAATAAACCAATTCTTCAGTTTCTCTTCTCGGAATAAGAACACTTTCATCCACAAAAAAAGTCAAATCACAAAAATGAGCATAGCCCAATACATATTGAATAGGTTCATGTTGTAACAATCGGTTCAAATCATCCAATATTGTTTTTTCCGTTTCTTTTGATAGTTGTTGGTGGCGCTGTAAACCTTGCATGATATCATTCATGCCGGTTCTTTCTTCCAATAACATGGAAGCAATCTGAACGGCTTCATTTTGTGTGTAGATTTTATGAAGCTGTTTAATGATATATTGCTTGATATCCGATAGGGTCATGGTTTTATTTTTTGCAAAGATAAAACTATCATTATTTATGTGAGATTTTTGATGTTGACTGTTATTTCTTTTTATAATTGATTTTTTGTAGAGATTATAATAAAAATCCGCAAGTATTTTTTGAACTCATTTAAAAAATACTTGCGGATTTTAGATATTAAAACAAGATAATTTTAAAATACCTTGTTTTAATGTTCATGATGATGTTCATGATCGTGGTCGTGGTCATCGTCACACATGGTCATATTTGGAGCAATATCAATAGATTGTTGATTATTGACATTGATTTTTCCTTTACGAATTAAAAAATCAAATGCTTGATCGGCATTCATATCACTATCAGAACAAGCGTGAAAACAGACATCGGATCCAAATTTTTCTGTAATGTCTTTTATAAATTCGTTTTTATTTTTGTATGTTTTTTGTGTTTCGATCATCATGCGTAACACTTCATGAATATGTAATTCGTTCATTTAGTTTTTATTATTTTGATATTTTTCAATTTCTGTATTAATATATAAAAGCAAATCTTCCAAGTTTTCTCCTGAAACAGAAGCTACATCTTTTATACGTGCAATTTTTCCAACAGCTTTAAAAATAAGTGGATTGTTTAGGTTAGAAAACTTCTTGTTTCTTTCAATCATTTTTTCTTTGATAAAAGGGTAACGATTGATAATATCTGCAATTTTATCATTTTCTGTAATCATAATATGCTATTTAGGATGGATTTAAGAAAAATTATTCCCAATCTAACAAGCGTTGTTCTCCTTCTAATCCTCTAATGGTTGTTCCGTCATAGGTTATCTCTAATACACCTTTGTAATGACCTGCATCATCTCTTACCGCAAAATATTGGATATATACAAATTTACCATTAAAATTAATCCAAAAACTGGCTTCATTGCGTTCTCCTTTTTTAAAAGCATCTACAATTTTTTCAACCACATGTACACTCTTAGGAGGATGACAATATTTTACCTGTCTGCCAATAATTCCCGGACTACGAGGGAAAACCCGATCTTCTCCTTTATTATAATATCTTACTTCATCAAATTCATCCACATATGTAACATCAAAAGGTAAATGTTTGAATATCAAGTTAATTTGTTCCGGAGTAATATTACCGACTTCAAGATTAATGCCGCCCACAGCCGTACGTGTAGCCTCTTCAGGATTAAATGCTTGAGGATCTGCTTGTTTATCCATTGATTGAGAAGCATGGCTTTCTGATGTGCTAGGGTGTGTCCATTTAGGATTCCACATAACCGGTTTTTCAACATAACACCATCCAATTTCTTCTTCTCCTTGACGAATAGATACCCAATCATCTTGCGTTAATAGCTTTGAAGCTTTTGGAAACAGCACTTTTTCTTCTTTAACAGTCATTTCAAACGCATTTTGCTGCAACTCCTCTAGAACTTCATAAGCTTTTTCCTCATCTTTTTCTTTTACGATATTGGCAAAATGCTTAGCCACACCTCTTATAGCATCATGAATACTCCACATAATGGTACTTGGATGACTGAACCCTCTTTTTTCTAAAAAAGGAAATAACTGATTTTCTTTTCTAAGATAGTGGATATCCAGTTGTAAAAATTGCTTTGATAACAATACCCAATCTGTGTAAAGCGTTTTAAAACTATTCTTGTCTGCTATCAAACCTTTTGCAGTTTCACACAAAGATTTAATAATGGTATTTTCTGCCAAAAATGTATGGATAGGATGTCCTTCCGGAAAAGTGTTTAAATCAATAACCGGCATTTTTGAATCAATAATACCAAAAACATTCTGTTCTATACTCATGTGTTGAGAAGTGTCAGCAAAAACACCTTCATCATCTAATTCTTGTGCAACTTTTGTAACGTCTTCAGCTGTAATTTCCGATACTTGTTCCATAAAAATACGGGTAATTTTATCAGCTTGTTCTTTTTCTCCTTTTGCCAAAGCGGTCATGATTTGCTTTAGCAGTTCTTTTTTATCATTCATATCAATAAATTTATTTTTTTTAGGTTTTGGGTATTAGGTATTGGGCTTTAGATTTTAATCAATTAGTAATTAATAATGAGTAATTAGTAGTAATATTTTTTCAATTAACAAATTATCGCATTGCCACATCCTCATTTATAATTCACTATTCATAATTCCTCCCCACCGCTTCGACTCCGCTCAGAGACTGGCTAATGTGCTTAGGTCTTCCGTCTTCGGTCTTCTGACCTTTTAATTTTCTACAACCGATTTTACTCTCTCTACTTGATCTTGTTTAGATATACTTAATCTGACCATACTATCTTCTTTGGCATCCAGGCTATGAGGTACATTACCATCTAAGCTTAAAATAGCACCTGTTTTCAAATCATATGTTTTACCTTTTACTTCAAAATCAATGGCACCTGAAATAAGATGAACAACAATAGGAAAAGGCGTTTGATGTTCTTCCATTTTTTGCCCTTTTTTCATTAAGATTCTTATTTCTTTGGTATTTTCGGTTTCTAGTATAAATTTAATAGCAGGTCTGTTATCGTTGTAACTCATTTCTGCATTAAAGTTTGAATTTTTCATTGTATTTATTCTATTTTTGATGATTTATAAAAGACTTTATTGTCTTTTATTGGTGTAAAAAAACACCTTTATTCTGTTTTTAACCAAAATTGGTTTTTTATTCCTTCTGTATATAACAAATCGTACAGGCTTTTTGTTTCCAATAATTGTTTTGTTTTTTCAATTATAGGCAAAACTTCTTTGTGTAATGGGCAAGGATGAGTATCACTACAAGTGGATAGCCCTAAGATACAACCCGTATAAGCCTTTTCTCCATCAAAGAGTGTAACAATATTACTTAATTTGATAGTTTTCATAGCTTTTTCACTAATAAAGAAGCCGCCATAAGGTCCTTTTACAGATTCAACAATCTTTTTTTTGGCCAATTGCTGCATAATTTTTCCGGTAAAAGCCTCAGGAGATTGGATGGCTTTAGCAATGGCTTTCACTCCAATCCTTTTTCCTCGTTCGGATTGTTGTGCAACATAAATGGTGGCACGCATACCATATTCGCAAGCTTTTGAAAACATGATTCTTCTTACTAATTTATTAATTACTCATTGCAAATTATCCTTCCGGATAAGATATTCTTACATGATAAATACTCATCAATCTTTTTGTAATCAATTTTTTTACAGTACTAATATCCTTAAATGTAATATTTGCATTATCAAATTGCCCATTTTTAAGGTGATGATTGATGATATTTTCTACCAATTTGGAAATATTTTCTTCTGTAGGTTCTGAAAGGCTTTTTGATGCTGCTTCACAAGAGTCAGCCATCATCAGAACGGCAGTTTCTTTAGAAAAAGGCTTGGGGCCTTTATAGGTAAATTCTTCAGCATCAATCTCATCCTCAAGGTTATCCATGACTTGTTTTCTGTAAAAATATTCCACTTTGTTAGTGCCGTGATGTGTTCTTATGAAATCAATAACCGATTCTGGTAATCGATGTTTTTTAGCAATTTCGATACCTTCAATCACGTGATTTAATATAATTTTGGCACTTTCTTTATGTGTAAGTTCATTATGGGGATTAACACCATGTTGATTTTCAATAAAAAATAGTGGCATATTCATCTTTCCAATATCATGGTAAAGGGCGGCTGTTTTCACTAACAATACATTTCCACCAATTTCTCTAATGGCATCTTCTGCCAAATTAGCTACCTGCAATGAATGCTGAAAAGTGCCTGGAGCTTTTGTCATGAGTTCTCTTAAAAGCGGTGTATTGGTATCACTTAATTCCAACAATGTAATGTCTGTAACCATGCCAAATATTTTTTCAAAAATATAAATCATCGGATATGCAAAAAGCGTAAGCATGGCATTAATGGCAAAAAAGAAGTAATATTTATATTCTATAGACTGAATATCACCTCCTTTTATAAGGAATAGTCCGCTGTAAATCAGTGAGTAAGTAATGAATATAAGCAGTGCTGTAATGAAAAAACGGGAACGTTTATTCAAATTGTAAATACTGATAATAGAAATAATACCTACAGCACTATTTAATGCAATAAAATCAAAGCTATTAGGAACTAAGAATCCCAATAATAACATACTGAATAAATAGATAATAGAAGCTATTCTTGTATCATAGAACACTCGTAGAATAAGTGGGAAAATAACAATTGGAAGTACGTGTAAATATTCTATATTCAATGTGATGATTAGTTTGGTGCTCCAAACCATAAGAATAATTATCAGTAAGATAAATGCAATATTTTTATTTTCAATAAAGATGTTTTTTCTGAAAATTCCAATAAAAAGAAAGAGAATGGATAAAATGGAAGCAACAAGAATAAATTGTCCTAATTTTATCCAAAATAAATTAACGGATAACCCCACTTTTTTATTAAAATCTTTTTCCAAAGAAACTAATTTTCTGTAGTTTTCTTCAGAAATCACTTCGCCGCGAGATATTACACGTTCTCCTCTCTGCACCATTCCTTTTGTAATGGAAATGCTTTTCAGTATTTTTTCTTTATATGATTGATTCTTTTCTACATCATAAGTAATATTATCGACTAAATGATCTTGCAATAATTTGTAAATAAAATCTTTATATATTTTGGGGTCTAAATTCTTATGATAAACGGCTTTTGCAATTAGTTTCTCTACATTGGCAAGAATGTGAAAATCTGATAACAAATGATAAGATGTATTGCCTTGGGAATTTATTAAGACAGCTTCTGTTTTTGTAGGTTTGTTTTTTATATTGTTATAATTTTGGATAATTCCTTTGTTAAGAAGTGTATCCAATATATGATAAGAAAAGTTTAAACTTTTTTCATAATCATATTGATTAGAAAATGTGTCTTTTTGCCAAGATTTGGTAAAATTTTGTTTAAACTTTTCAAGTGTTTTTTGAGTTAACAGGCTATCATAGTTGAAAAATAACTTGAGATTATTAGTAATTTTCTCTTTTTCTTTTTTTAAATCTTCCGCTTTTTTATAAATCGGAAAATCATATTCTGCAATCAAATCATTATACAACCATGGTTTTCCCAGTTGGTAATTGTATTTGAATTGGGCTTTGTTAGGATATAGCCAAGTAATAATTAAAATAGTAGTAATTAATAATATTATTTTATAAATAAGATTATCATTAACCCTAAAAAAATCAAATAATTTTTTCATACATCATAATTATATATGCAAAGATATAGTCTTTGTTATAAAACGCCAAATTACTCGGAAGTTTTGCTTGTTGAAAGGAGTGAAGTAGGAATTTTAAAAGATAAAAATATAGCCTTTTATGGATGTTTTTTTATAAAGTTAGAGGCTGTCTTTTTTAGACAACCTCTAATAAAAAATTATTAAGAAAAAATGTAATTATATATTATTACAATGCAAATGTTGTGGTTACAACAAATTGATTATTACTATGTTTTACATCTGTTATTGGTGCAAACCTTGCATCATAGATATAATATTGATTTTGATAAGTAGAGTGAACATATCCTACATCTAGTCCAAAATATTTGGATCGATAGCCCAAACCTCCGGTCATAAATGTTCTTGAGGCATCATAATTACTATCGGTATAAGGTGAACCATAATAAGCAAACCCTCCACGAATATAAAAATTACTTAATCGCCATTCTGTACCTATTCTAATGTTAGATTGCCTTTTGAATTTGTCAGAAATTTCATCATTCAAATAGTTGAAATCTTCCATATCTGCATCAAATCTTGCTGCCGAATAGTTTACCGATTCATATTCTGCTGATATTAAACCATATTTTTTAATTTGAAAAGCAATACTCGCAATCATTCTTGAAGGAGTAACCATGCTATATTCAAAATTACCTTGCGAGGTGTTTGATTTAAAAGTTTGTGCACCCTCATCAGGATCAAAGGTTAGGTTAGATTCCATTCTTGCTGAAAACATATCTTCCATATTTCCCCAATAAGTTGGGGTATGGTAAGCAAATCCTAAACGCAACCAAGGTAAGGCTCTATAAATAGCCCCTAATTTTAAATTTATGCCACTTGCAGAAGTATTCAAATCATCATATTTGTATAAAGAATTGAAAAACGGAATAGTGTCGTTGACATCTGTTTCGTAATAATTGTTTTTTTCTTGATAGTCCAAAGATTGAATACCAACAGTGGCTCCTACATATAATTTATCCATAAAATTTCCACCGAAAGACATGAAAATTTCATCAATACTACCCAGTGTCTTTACCATTTTGTGTTGTGATGTTCCTCCGTAAATGGCATCATATCCCCATTGCATGCCTGGTGTTACAGTATCGGTATCGTAAAGCAAATTAGCTTCATAAGCCAAATAAGCACCAAAAAGATCATAATTATTTTGTAATTCATCAAGTTGCAAATCAGTAGTGTTTCCAAGAGTTGCATGGTCATAATAGGCTGCCATTATGGTGCCATTTATGTCGCGATTATCACCTTTTATTCGCATTTTTCCAGCAAAATTTGCTAATCGATTAATTCCAATACCAAATTGAAAATCTTTAAATTTTGAAGTTGTACCGGTATTGATGTGAAATATAGCACTTAAGTTGTTGAAATGAAAGTTGTATTTATTTTCATCTCTTTTATTGTTCAAAAAATCTGTTTCTGTATTTTCAACCATAAATGAAGGCGTTAAGGTAAGTGTTGACTTTTTAAACAATCCTATTCCTCCCGGATTGGTAGACAAAACACTTGGATCTGCTCCCAAAGCGCCAAAAGCACCTCCCATCGACATACTCCTTGCACTTCCTCCGAATTGCAATTGAGAATAACGCAATGCCTCATGAGCACTTTGAGCAGAAATCCATGTTGTTATAAATATTAATACGATGATTATTCCTATTTTTTTCATGTTTTTATTTTTTGGCTGTTGGCCTTTAGCCTTTGGCTATTGGCTTTTCTTGTTTATTGTCTTTTAGATGCATTGCATCTCAATTAATAATTAGTAATGAGCAATTAGTAATTATTTTTCTCAGACCTCAAAGGTTTTGAAAACCTTTGAGGTATTGTTTAAATCCAAATTAATTTTTAATTTATCTTTTCTTCATTTTTTTCACTTCACTCAATATCAGCGAAGTCAAAGCATGGTGAACAGTTACTAACCTTTCTTCTGTTTTTAATGTCTTCCTCTGCTTCTTGAGCTACTATTGCTACTTCTGCCTGAAGAGCTACTTCTTGAAGAAGAACTACTACTTCTGTTGTAGCTAGAACTTCTTGAACTTGATGAGCTAGAACTTCTATTTCTATTATAACTTGAGCTTCTATTTGAGCGATTGCTACTTCTGTTATATGTTCTTGAAGAATTATTATTTTGCTTTCTATATTTTGTGTTTGAAGGATGACGATATTTTTTTACGTTGCTACCGCTTCTTCTTACACTACGATTATTATTTGCTGATGAGCGGTCGCGACTTGATCTTACATTACTTTGATTAGGTGTATTGTATCGCTTTGGCCTTCTATAAGTTTGGTTACCTCGACTTGAAGGGCGAACATATCTTGGTGTTCTTTGTGTTGAGGCATCACCTCTAACTCTCGTTGATGTATTGTTTGTTCTGCCTACTTTAGTACTTCTTGTTCTGCGATTTGTTATATCATTATTTCTTGTTCTAACATTTCTTGCTCTTGCAGTGGTCGAATTATTATTCGTTCTTGAAGTTTGAAATCTTCTGTTAACTCTATTATTATCATTTGTTCTACCCGAATTGTTTGCGTATCCGCCATTACGTCCACCACTTCTGCTTCCATAATAATAATTGGTGTTTTTATCATAAGGATTTACATAAACAACAGTTGGGTAATATCCACCACCATAAGGGTAATAATATCCAAATGGGTGATAACCGTAGTGGTAAGCATATCCATACATAAATGGAGAATAGTAGTTCCTATACCAATATGGTGTGTGCCAATAAGAATGTGAATGATAAAATCCCCAAGATGAAGCCCACCAAGGACGTACATCAATGTATATACTGGTTCCATAATAAAATGGGTCATAGTCATACCAATATCTATTGGTATAATAATCATGATAATAACTGTTAAAATGACAGTGGTTATGAAAACGTCTAATTCTAGAACTATATTCATAATCATAATAATCGTCATAAGCAATATCGTCATCATCATATTCTGATTCATAATTATAAGGGTAATCTTGATTTCTGCTTTCATCAGGATTTACCTCTATATAGTCTTTCTCTTTTTTCACTTTAACCTTAACAGTTTCTTTAACAACTACTGTTGGTTCATCGTTACCCGGAATGTAATACACATCATCAGTTTGAGCTGAAGCAACATGTCCGGAAGTTCCACAAGACACCATGCTTATTGTGAAAAAAATAGCGGCTGTGATTTTTAATAATGCTTTCATGATTTCCTCCTTTATATATTCTATTTATTAACTAATTTATACTTTGATTTATTGTATTTTTTTATATTTGCACTTCAAAAACACTAATAATAAAGAAACAAATACTATACCAAGTATCATATTATGGCAAAAAAAATCGTTACAAGAGCTGAGAATTATTCTCAATGGTACAATGAAATCGTTATTAATGCAGACCTTGCAGAATATTCAGCCGTGAGGGGTTGTATGGTTATCAAACCTTACGGATTTTCTATTTGGGAAAAAATGCAAGCAGCATTGGATAAGAAATTCAAAGATACCGGACATTCTAATGCTTATTTCCCATTGTTTATTCCTAAATCTTATTTTTCTCGTGAAGCTGACCATGTGGACGGATTTGCAAAAGAATGTGCAGTTGTAACACATTACAGACTGAAAAATAGTGATGACGGAAAAGGAATTGAGGTGGATGAAGATGCCAAATTGGAGGAAGAATTGATTGTAAGACCAACTTCGGAAACCATTATTTGGGATACTTACAAAAACTGGATTCAAAGCTATCGCGATTTACCATTGTTAATCAATCAATGGGCAAATGTAGTGCGTTGGGAGATGCGAACAAGATTATTTTTGAGAACGGCTGAGTTCCTTTGGCAGGAAGGTCATACGGCTCATGAAACAGAAGCTCAAGCCCTTGAAGAAGCAGAAAGAATGTTGAATGTGTATGAAGATTTTGTGCAAAATTGGATGGCAATTCCGGTATTGAAAGGTACAAAATCGCCTAATGAACGATTTGCAGGAGCTGTTGAGACCTATTGTATCGAAGCTTTGATGCAGGATGCCAGGGCTTTACAGGCAGGTACTTCACATTTCTTGGGTCAGAATTTTGCCAAAGCCTTTGATGTTAAGTATTTGAGTAGAGAAAATAAACAAGAGTATGTTTGGGCAACCTCTTGGGGAGTTTCTACCCGATTAATGGGAGCACTTATTATGACACATTCTGATGATAACGGATTGCTTCTTCCACCAAAATTGGCACCTATTCAAGTGGTAATTGTTCCGATTTATAAAAATGACGAGCAGTTTAATCAGATTTCGGAAAAAGCCAACCAAATTAAAGCAGCCTTGGAAGCAAAAGGTATTCGTGTGAAATTTGACGATAGAGATACCCACAAACCGGGATTCAAATTTGCTGAATGGGAATTGAAAGGTGTGCCGTTGAGAATAGCTATTGGTCCTAAAGATTTAGAAAAAGGAACGGTAGAACTGGCAAGAAGAGATACATTAGAGAAATCATTCTACGATATGGTGGATATTGAAAATAAGATTGCCCATATCCTTGAACAAATCCAAGCGAATTTGCTGCAAAAGGCGATTGATTTTAGAGCGGAAAATACACATCAAGCAGATACTTGGGAAGAATTTAAAGATTGTATCGAAAATAAAGGCGGATTTGTGTATGCACATTGGGATGGTACGCCGGAAACCGAGCAAAAGATTAAAGAAGAAACAAAAGCTACTATCCGTGCTATTCCTTTGGATTATGAGGAAAAGGGCGAAGCCGGAAAATGTATCTATACAGGAAATCCTTCTAAAGGTAGAGTAGTGTTTGCTAAAGCCTATTAGAATTATGAAGAGGTCGGAAGACCGAAGACCAAAGACCGAAGACCGAAGAGCGTCAGCCGGTCACTGAGCGGAGTCGAAGTGGTGGGGAGGAAAAATGAAGAATTATGAATGGTGAATTATAAATTGTGAATGAAGAGGTCGGAAGACCGAAAAAATTAAGAATTAAAAGTTAAAAATGAACCCCTTGGAGAAGGCAGGGGATTGAATAATAATTTTTTAACTGCAAAGAACACAAAGACCTCAAAGGTTTTGAAAACCTTTGAGGTCTAAGAAAAATAATTACTAATTATTAATTGAAAAACATCTCGATACAAATTTGCTCGTAACCTCACAAATTTACTCGATGTGACAAACGGGGTTGATCTTATACAAACGGGGTGTCAGCTCGAAACGGGGTATCAACTTGAGTAGGTTTGAGGAACGAAAATCATATCGAGAGCACGTAAAAATCGCTATTCTAAAATGAATATCAAACAATTACAACCTGATGATATAGGAAAAATTAATGATCTTATTGGTGTGGATAAAACCACAGAAGCGTTGTTTGTTTGTCATTCACAATATATTTTTGTTAATCAATTGTTTTTTGCTGAGAATGGAGGATTATTTTACATTGAAAGTGATTATGGAAAAGCATTGATAGGCTTTAATATTCTTAATCAAAAACTTATTTGTACACCTCATAGTAGTTATGGCTTTTTTTGGATTGAAAAACCTGAGAACGCCAAATCACTTTTTCTTTCATTTATTCAACATATAAAAGCTGATTTTAAGTTTAAACATTGGGAAGTGCGAACGACTTTTCCCTTGTCAGATTTTTTTGATGATCAAAAGGTATTGACTTATAAAAAAATCTCAACTTTTGATGACTATTGGCAAGACATTTCATCTAATCTTCGTAGAAAAATCCGAAAATCAGAGCAATTTGATTTCAAAACTTTTATTGGTGGATTAGAATTATTAGAGGAATTTTATCCCATTTACCTTAAACATATTCAATTGTTAGGGAGTTTTGCATTGCCCAAAAGCTATTTAAAAACGCTATTGGAACAACTCGGTCAAGATGCTGAAATTGTGATTGTAAAAAAGGAAAATGAGATTGTTGGAGGAGCTTTTTGTGTGAAAAATTATGCCGTTTATGAAAATGTGCTTTTTGTTCCTTTACGAAAATATCGCCATGCATATATTTCCGATTATATGCATCATCAGATGATTAAAAGTGCTATAAATCAAGGTTTTTCCATTTATTCTTTTGGTCGAAGCACCAAAGATAGCTCGGTTTATCGCTATAAACAAAATTGGAATGTGGATAATCAACAGTTATATTGGAATACAAATACAAAAAATAAATTGAATGTAAGGTATTTGCAATTTCCTAAAAAAATGATTCCTTATATTCCTAAATTTATATATCAGAAACTTTGTGATATTGTTGTTAGAAAGATTGTATAAGTTTTTGTGATTCAATAAAAAAACATTATATTTGTAAAAAAGGAAGCCTTATGGAAAATATTATTATACCTGTAAATATTTCACCGGAGATAATGATTACGCTGAATGAAAGTGAACAAGAATTAAAAAGTCATTTTCAAACAGGAATTGCAATAATGTTATTTGAAGAAGGAAAATTAACGCTTGGAAAAGCCATTCAATTATCAGGATTAAGCCGTTATGAGTTTGAAAAAAAGTTGGCTAAAAAAAATATTCCGCTTTCAAATCCAAGTGTTAATCAAGTATTTGCAGATATGCAAAAATTAAGTGATTTATAATGAAAGTTGTTATCGCAGATACAGGTGTTATTATTTCTCTTATTCAGATTAAAAAATTAGATCTTATTGAAAAGGTTTTTGGAGAATATTATATTGCCAAAGCTGTTTGGATTGAGTTGAATAAGTATGATAATCCAAAGTTTGATAAATCAGAATTGATAAAGCTTAAATCAAAAGTAAAAGAGATTCGGTCTAAAAATTATTTGTCAATGGTTATGGATTATGGAGAATCTGAATCTTCTATTTTGTATGAAGAATTAAAAGCTGATTATCTTTTAATAGATGATAACAAAGCAAGAAAAATAGCGGAATCACTTAATATTAACTGTATTGGAACACTGGGTTTATTATTAAAAGCAAAAGATAAAAAACTTATTCATGAATTAAAGCCTGTATTTGAAGAGTTTATAAAAAACAGGTAGGTATTTTTCTAAATTATTATTGAATAATATTTTAAATAAAATTGGAGAGCAAGAGATGGAATAAATGATATCATCTAAAGAATAAGTATTGTAAAACTCTCAGATGAAAGAAAATCATATTAAATACATTTATTGGTTTGCATATTATAATCTTGATTCGCCAAGTGTAAGATACAGAGCTAAGTATCCGCTTGATTTTGCAAGGGAGGCTTTAGGAATAAAAAGCCGACTTATAATGCCGGGATATTCTTTAGGCTTTATCATTAATTTTATCAAAGGATACTTTTCTGCGTTATTATTTCCTAAAAAACAGTCAATAATTGTCATTCAAAGAGTTCAATCGAATTTTATTTATTCTAACTTGTTAAAATTACTTGTCTTAATCAGGAAAAAAAAGATGGTTTATGACCTTGATGATGCTGATTATTTGTTTAATGATGCTAAAAGTATTCATTTTTTTGCTAAAAATTGCAATTGGGTTTCTGCGGGGAGTAAAGAGATTGAGCAATATATGAAGTCATATAATCAAAATGTAACTCAACTAACCTCACCAACGCCTGATTTGGGAATAGAAAAACAGGGTAGGGGTAAGGTATTTACAATTGGTTGGTTAGGTGGATTTGGAGGTGGACATAAGGAAAGTTTGTATAAGTATGTTTTTCCGGCAGTTAAAAGTCTTCCGTTTGATTGTAAGCTTTATATTATTGGTGTTACAAATCCAGTGGATGAAAAAGGGATTAGAAAATATTTTGAAAATGATACCCATGTTCAACTTGAAATTCCACAGGAAATAGATTGGAATAATGAAAGGGAACTTCAAAATAAGATTAAAACTTTTGATATTGGTATTGCTACATTATTAAATCAGCCTATTCAATTGGCTAAATCGGGGATAAAGGCAAAACAATACATGAATAATGGTGTTCCGGTTTTGAGCAATAATTTGCCGGAAAATAATAAAGTGGTAGTAAATGGATTTAATGGGTTTCTATGTAATTCTTCTGAAGAATTTAGAAAAAGAATGATTCAATTTAAAGAAATGCCATTATCTGAATATATGATGTTCTCAAAAAAAGCCAGACAGTCGATTCATCATTTCAATCATTATAAATATTTTGAAGATTTGAATCAAATAAGACAATGATAAATATATATTGCTGATATATTATTTAGGTGCTTTATGAATTAAATAGACTGTAATTAGTGCAAAGATGATATTGGGAATCCATGCAGCAATAAGTGGGTCAAGATTAGCATAAGTACTAAAAACGGTTGTTACTCGCATAAATAAAATATATCCGAAAGTAAGTGAGATGCCAATGCCCAGATGCATACCAATACCTCCTCTGACTTTTCGGCTCGAAATGGCAACACCAATCAATGCCAAAATAATATTGGCAAAAGGAAAGGCAATGCGATTGTGCTTTTCTACTTCATAAGCCATGATATTGTTGGCGCCTTTCATTTTTTCTTTTGCGATAAATTTTCTGATTTCCCACCAATCCATAGTCATGAGGTCGGTTTCCCGAATTGAAAAATCAAAAGGTTTTAAGTTAATTATGGTGTCTAAGGTTTTTCCTTTGGAGATGATTTCTGTATCGTCTTTGATTTCTTTATCAACCCAATTAATCAACTGCCAAGACTGTTTTACAGTATCATACATTGCAAATTCAGCGGATAATTTTCGAGTCAGGTTCATATTATTATCAAACTTTTCTAAAGAAAAAAAGCGTGCTTTATTATCTTTTAAATTAAAAGACTCGACATATGCATGTTCATTTTGATTAATTTGCATATGAATATTGGTGTTTTTTACCCGCCTCTCGGATGCAAGATATTTTTCATTAAATTCAAAATAATCTTTATTGGTATTTGGAATGATGAAATTCGTTAAAATAAAAGAAACTGTTCCGATAATAAGGCCTGATATGGCATAAGGAAAAAGCATTCTTTTAAAACTGACACCACTACTCAAAATGGCAATGATTTCAGTATTAAAAGCCATCTTAGAAGTAAAGAAAATGACTGATATGAATGTGAACAAGGCACTAAACATATTGATAAGAAAAGGTACGAAATTTAGAAAATAAGAAAATATAATTTCATTTAATGGCACACTTTCTTCTATAAAATCATCTATTTTTTCTGAAATATCAAAAACAATAATGATGATAGCCAATAAGGAAATGGCATATAAAAATGTTCCAAGAAATTTTTTAATAATATATAAATCTAATTTTCTCATGCTGCTTCTTTAAATCCGTCTTTTACAATCTTGTGGATAATTTTGGAATCATTTTATCTTTCCATGCAGAAAAATTATCGTTTAATATTTGTTGTCTGGCTTTTTTAACCAACCAAAGATAAAAAGCAATATTGTGCAAACTGGCAATCATGCCGGCCAAATACTCTTTTGCCACAAAAAGGTGTCTCAGATAAGCTTTGGTGTATTGTTGATCAACAAATGAAGTGCCATTTGGGTCAATGGCAGAAAAATCATCTTTCCATTTTTGATTTTTGATATTGATAATTCCTTCGGAAGTAAAAAGCATACCGTTTCTACCGTTTCGAGTAGGCATCACACAGTCAAATTGATCTACGCCAAGTGCAATTCCTTCCAAAATATTTACCGGTGTACCTACACCCATTAAATATCTTGGTTTGTCTTTAGGTAAAATCCCACAAACTTGTTCGGTAATTTCATACATAATATCATGAGGCTCGCCCACCGACAATCCGCCAATGGCATTACCGGCTGCTCCTTTTGATGCAATATATTCGGCAGATTGTTGTCTCAAATCACGATAAGTACTCCCTTGAACAATAGGGTATAATACTTGCTCATATCCATATAAGCCTTCTGTTTTTTCTACCTGAGCAATACATCTATCAAGCCATTGGTGTGTAATTTCCATTGAATTTTTGGCATAATCGTAATCGCAAGGGTAGGGGGTGCATTCGTCAAAAGCCATCATAATGTCGGCACCGATTTTACGTTGAGTGTCAATGGCATTTTCGGGTGTGAAAGTATGATAAGAACCGTCAATATGAGATTGAAAAGTAACGCCTTCAGTATTTAATTTTCGACGTTCACTTAACGAATAAACCTGATAACCGCCACTATCAGTTAGGATAGGTTTATCCCAACCCATAAATTTGTGTAATCCACCGGCTTCATGTAAGATGTCTAATCCGGGACGCAAATATAAATGATAAGTATTGCCTAAAATAATTTGAGCCTTGGCATCGTCCGAAACATCTTTTGTGTGAATGGCTTTCACGCTACCGACAGTGCCCACAGGCATAAATATCGGTGTTTCTATTTGACCATGGTCTGTGGTTATAAGTCCGGCTCTTGCCGAAGATTTGTTATCGGTTTTTAATAATTCAAATTTCATTTACTGTTTTTTCAAAAAATTAGATTAGTTTAATCTCTTTAAGGTATTTTTGGATGGTGTTTTCTAATCCAAGATAAATCGCATCACTAATTAAGGCATGCCCAATAGAAACTTCTAATAATCCCTCAATATGTTTTGCGAAATAGCGAACATTATATAAGTCTAAATCATGACCTGCATTGATACCTAAGTTCATTTCTTTGGCAATGGTTGCTGCTTTCATATAAGGAATTATAGCTTGTCCTGGATTATTAGGAAAGTTTTTGACATAAGCCTCTGTATAAAGCTCAATTCTATCCACTCCTGTTTCTGCTGCATGATAAACTATTTGCTCATCAGGATCCACAAAAATAGAGGTGCGAATATTATTTTTCTTAAATTCTTGGATTAACTCTTTAAGAAAATGCTTGTGTTTTATCGTATCCCATCCATGGTCAGAAGTTAATTGATTAGGATCATCCGGAACAAGCGTTACTTGTGCCGGTTGTACTTCTAATACAAGGTCGATAAAAGATTGAGTAGGATAACCTTCAATGTTAAACTCCGTTTTAATGTGTTGTTTCAGCTCTCGTACATCGCTGTATCGGATATGTCTTTCGTCAGGACGAGGATGAACGGTAATGCCTTCGGCTCCATAAATTTCGCAATTTAAAGCCGCTTCCAATACATTAGGAATATTTCCGCCACGGGCATTTCTAAGTGTAGCTATTTTATTAATGTTTACGCTAAGTTTTGTCATTGTTTTAATCATTTATGTCTAATCCACTTTTTGACTTTTTCTTTTCGTTAATTCTATAATTTAGCCGAAGCATAAGGGTATTGTTATATTGAAATCTTGTAGAAGTACTACCCGGACTACTTGGTATTTCAAATATTCTTTTTCTGATAGTTTTTAAAGAATAACTGTATCGAATATTCATATAAAATTTCTTATATACTTTAAATTGTAAATCGAAAAAAGCCAAGTAATCATTATTGTTAAAAGCAACAGTGTCTAAATAGGGAGCATTATTTCCGCTATTTTCTTCCTCAAAAGCATCTAATAAACGAGCATAAGACAAACCTAATCCGGCAGTTATAAAATCTTTTTCATTATATTGAATCATAACAGGTATTTCGGCATATTTCAAACGTAAATGATACTCTTTGGTATTAGGTGCCGGAGCGTGAGCCCTTTGAAAAGCCCCTTTTTCATTGTAGTTAATTTCGAATGTGACAAAAAAATTGGAAGGTAAAGGTATCATAGCTTGAGCCCCAACATTTAGTCCGATTTTATGGAATCCATAGACTTGGTCGCCATCAACCTGTGCTAAATTAGTTCCTGCACCGATAACGGCTTTTATTGATTGAGCTGACGTGTTGATAGCACATCCAATAAAGAAAAACAGAATGATGACGAAGTGTTTTTTATTCATATTTTAATGATTTTATCCAATTTGAAATAAATAAATATTAAATCTGATGAATTACAATTTCTATTGTAATATTAATACAAATGGCAAAGTTACTTAAAAATGTTTATTTCTATTGAGAAAAATGATAATTTAATGAATTAGGGTTGGAAGTTCGAAAAATGTAGTGAAGTAAGTTTGTATTTAATTTTGAGTAAATGTGATTTTCAAAATGAGTGTAATGAAATATTTGATATTTTCTTGCAAAGACTAAATAAATAGTTGTATCTTTGGCGTCTTGACAAATAAAAAATGAAGAGGGATATATTTACAAGAACCATATTGATTTCTGTTACAGCATTATTCTTTGTTTGGATGATTTTTTTAGATGATTTTAATTTTATTCGACAAGTGAAGTTGAAAAAATTAAGACGAGAATTAAAAGATAAAGAAAGTTATTATCACAAAAACATTCAAAGAGATAGTGTTAAACTATTTTATTTGAGAACAAATAGAGATAGCTTGGAAAAATATGCTCGTGAGAAATATTTAATGAAAAAAGAAGATGAAGATCTCTTTCTTATTTTAGATAATGACTAATCTGAGAAATTCATTTTTATTACCACTCTATTTCCGGAATAAAATTAGGATCTAAAGGGAAATCTTTAAACAATTCAGAATCATTCCATTTAGCTCTCTCTCTCAGCATCTTTCTTCTCAATCGAGCTTTTTTATTAAAACGGTCGTACAAATATTGAATAGGTGATAGTACGGCTTGTCTGTATTGATAACTTAATTCCTTTAGTTCTTTGTTCATTTTATCAATCTCCAACTGATTGAGTGTTATTGGTTCAATGTGAAGTGATTTAAAATCTTCCCTAAATTGGGAATAGGTCTTTCCTAAAATGGTAATAGGTTCCATGTTCACAATGTCGAAATTCATTTTTACAATCATTTTATAAAAACCTTTGGCATATTCAGGCTGAACAATGATTTTTTTCTTTTTGTATCCAATCATAGAAATAAATAGCGAGTCTCCTGCCATAGCAGGTAATTTAAAAGAACCATCATATCCGGAAATTGTAGCTGTTTTTAGGGTTTTATTAATAACATGTACATTGCTCAATCCTTGCAAATTATTATCATCAATTACCCGGCCTTTCAGATAAAAAACAGAGTCTGTATCATGTTGAGAAAATCCCATAAACGACTGGAATATAAACCATAAAGTAATGGAAAGATAAATGATATGTGTTTTGCTTTTGTTCATAAACTTCTACAAGGATATAATTTTTTTTCGTTCTTTTGAGTTAAGAAAAGTTAAGATTTTTTAGGTGTTAGTTTTTTTAGGTTTTAGGTGTTGGCTTTGGTATTTGGCTATTTTAGATGCAATGCTTTGCATCTCTACGTTTTTTTCAATTAATAAATTAGTAATGTGCAATTAGTAATATTTATTATTTAATTCTTAATTTTTCTTTGCCAATGCTCCACTTCGACTTCGCTCAGTGATCGGCTGACACGATTCTGTCTTCAAACTTTTGACCTCTTCATTCACAATTCACCATTCATAATTTTTTGTTTCCTACTTTTCCATTCGATGAAAAGTAGGCAAAAATCTTGTCCAAACAATTGCCTCCCGCTCTGTCCAAAGCGAAGTGCGGTGGCAAGGAGGTAAAAAACAAGGTTATCAGCGTGTTTTTTAGATATTTTATTAATAAGGATGGCTTTTGATGTTAGGAAACCATTGTAAAAGCTTGTTTTTTTTAAACAACGGAGTGCCTTGCTCGCCGCACTAACGCTTTGTCCATTCACAAGCCTACGCCGCTCCTTGTTTGGACTTGCCTGCCCGCTTTGCAACTAAGGTTGCATGTTGGCTATCAGCACAAGGCTGTCTTCCGTCTTCGGTCTTCCGACCTCTTCTTCACAATTCATAATTATCTTCATCACTCATAATTTATTATATCAAACTCTTCTCCATTATACATGTTTAGATAATTTTTATATCTGATATCGTCGATTTTATGTTCTTCAACAGCTTGTTTTATAGCACATCCGGGTTCGTGGATATGTGTACAGTTGTTAAATTTACAATCAAGCATTAGGGCACGCATTTCAGGGAAACGTTCGGCAATTTCATTTTTCTCAAAATCATATAATCCAAATTCTTTAATGCCGGGCGTATCAATAATCTGACTGTCAAAAGGCATTTCAATCATTTCAGCATAAGTTGTGGTGTGTTTTCCTTTAAGATGAATGCCTGATATATTTCCTACTTTTCTTTGCGATTCAGGATGTAAAGCATTGATTAAAGCAGATTTTCCTACGCCGGAATGTCCTGAAAATAATGTGGTTTTATGTTCTAATTGTTTTTTTAGTTTATCAATATTTTCTCCAGATATGGCAGATACAGAAACACATGTGTAACCTATTTTGGTATATAATTCGGTTAAATGATGATGTGTTTCCCATAAATCATCATCATATAAATCTATTTTGTTAAAAATTAAGCCAATAGGGATGTGATAGGCTTCGGAAACCACTAAAAAACGATCAATAAAACCCCTTGAAGTTTTGGGGTTGGTTAGAGAAATAATCAAAAAAGCCTGATCAACATTTGCAGCAATAATATGTGAAGCTTTTGAGAGGTTAGTAGCTTTTCTAATGACATAATTCTTTCGTTCTTCGATGTGATGAATCAACCCAATTTGTTGCTCAACCACCGTAAATTCCACTTGGTCGCCAACAGCCACAGGATTGGTTGAACGAATTCCTTTAATCCTGAATTTACCCTTAATTTTACATTCAAAATATTCGTTTTCACTGGTTTTTACTAAAAACCAACTTCCTGTTGACTTAATAACAATGCCTTTTTTTGTCAAATGTTTTAAAATATATGATTAATAAAACAAAAATAATATTTTATAATCAATCCTTTATGTATCTTTGAATTTAATTACGTATAAATTTAAAAAATAATGATAAAAAACCTTTGTTTTTTTAATACAACTCCTTTTTGGGGAGGTGGTGAAAAATGGCAGTTGGAAATGGCAAATGCCTTTAAAAGAGGAGATTTTAAGGTGTGGGTATGTGCTTCAATCGGAAGTGAATTAAGTAAGCGCTCTGAAAAATCTGGTTTTAAGGTTTTTGAGATGAAATTGTCAAAGCTTTCGATATTAAACCCATTGAAATATGTTAAAATTAAGCAGTTTTTGAAAGAACAAAGCATAGATGCCATCATTATTAATACATCCAAAGATTTGAAAATTGCAGGAATAGCAGCTAAATGGGCAGGTGTAAAAAAAATTATTTATTGCAGGGGAAGTTCTATTCCTGTAAAAAATTCTTTTTCAAATAGATATCTTTTTCATAAAGTAGTTACGGATGTGATTGTTAATTCAAAATCGACGAAAAAAGATTTATTGATAAATAATGAACAATTGGTGCCGGAATACAAGATTAAGTTGTTATATCATGGCATAAGTACAGATGTCCCTTGGCGGAAAGGGCGTGCATTGAAAAAAACAGATGAAAAGCTTGTAATTGGTGGATTGGGGCGGTTGAGTTTTGAAAAAGGATTTGATCGATTGATTGATGTTGCTAATATTTTGAAAAGTAAAGGTTTAAATTTTAAAGTATTGATTGGAGGTGCCGGAAAAGAGGCAGAGAGTCTGAAAAATAAAGTAAAAATGTTGAATCTTGAAAATGAAGTGTTTTTTGAAGGTTTTATTACGGATGTAAATCTCTTTTATGATAAAATTGATGTTTTTGTTTTGCCTTCAAGGTGGGAAGGTTTTGGATATGTTACAGCAGAGGCATTGTTGAGAGAAATTCCTGTAATTGCATTTAATATCTGTGCCAATCCTGAATTAATTACTCATAATGAAACGGGTTTTTTAGTGCCGGATAATGATACTGAAGCAATGGCTGAAAAAATCATTATGTTGAGTAAAGATCCTAAATTAAGACAAGAAATGGGTAAAAAGGGCAGCGCTTTTGTTCAACAGCATTTTGATGAGGATTTGATTAATCAGCAATTAGTTAATATTGTTACAGCAGATTCAGAATATAAATAGTCTTTGCAAGAAAACTCCAAATACTTCGTTGTGCTCATTTTGAAAACGGTCATTTACTTTAGTAAACTCCCTGATTTTCAAAATTTCGCAAGCCTCGTCTTTGGAGCTTTCTTATCAAAGACTCCAAAAATCAAGGTACTAAATAAATAGAGAAAGCTGCCCCTTTGGACAGCTTTCTCTTATATTATATTATTCAATCTCTTAAAAATTACATTTTAATATGTTCAATTCCTTGATCAAATATTACATCTACAGGAATACCGGAATTATTCAATTTATCCAGATCTTTTTGTAAGTCCTCAGATACAACACCGATTTTCTTTACCCATTTTTTAGTCTTTTCATAATCGCCATCACCTTGAGCATAAAGAATTTCCTGTAACAATGAAACCATTGTATCATACATCTTATCATAATTTACAGTATAAGTACCATCGGCATTCTTTTTGAAAGCACCTTTATCAAGGAAATAATTAAATCTCATCATGTTTGCTACGCCGTGAGCACTGGCAGCACCAAAACGAATAGAACGGAAAATACTGGTAAAGAATGTTGTATAATTATCTTTCAATTCGCCTGCGGTTAATTCACCATTTTCATACATTTTAGTTACTAAGAATAAGCCCATAATATCAGCTTTTCCCTCTTCAACAGAAGAATAAATCTCTTTTAAGGCTTCTCTTGCAGTTCCTTTGTTGGTAATGGTGTTTTTTATTCCCATGGCATGCCCTACTTCATGGAACATGGTATTCTCAAAAAAGGCATTGAATGTAACATGCTTACGTTGTGCCGGATCCAATAAAACATTAGCAATTGGTACTAATATTTTCTCAAATTTAGCTCTCATGGCATTTTTAAGCATCAATTTTCTGGTACCATATTTTAAATGTACTTGTTCTGCATTTGGCAAATTAATAGCAATGGTTTTACTTCCGGCATCACAATCTCCGGCATAATAAATAGCATCATAAGCATTAAGATCTGCCTTAGAACCCGGAACTTCTTTCTTATATTCCGGTTTTACAGGAAGTTGTTTTTGTAATGCTGGTAACATAGAAGCATATTTGGCTAAACGCTTGCTCCATTCAGGATCTTTTATCAAAATAAAAGATTCAAAAGCAGCTTTGTAACCATACAAAGCATCTTCATAATTTTCGATAGGTCCTACTACAAAATCAATATTTGCATTTTGCATTTCCATCCAAGCAAAATCACTTTCTAAATACTTAGAACTTAATAAAGCATCCGCACGTAAATTAAAATATCTTTTTAATTTTTCGTTTTTCACAATACCGGCTGCTTTTTTCAATAAATCAGAGGCTTTTTTCAATTCTGTTTGATAAGCTTCATGATACCAAATAGATTTTAAGTTTCCTTTTTCATCACGACGAATTAATGTATATAAACTGTTCTTGTTAGGATCTTTCCATTTTTCAAACTCCTCTTTGGTCATATCCGTAGGATAGAAATTTGCACCGGCAGGTTTTGCACCTATTTCTTTAATAAATGGCTTGTTATTGTCTAATCTATCCCAAGGTCCATAATTAATTTTTGCCATTTTTAAGGCTTCCTTATTGCTAATAGCCGATAAGAAGTTTTCTTTGTTTCCAAGTGTTTGCTTCCAAAATAAATCTTTCATAATATTGGCAACTTCAAACAAAATTGGCAATACTTGTTTCTCTTCAGGCGTCAAATGACTGATGTCTGAAGTTAGTTCGAATGAACCGTAAATATTCAAACGGTCTTTTACTGATTTTTTAGGCGTTAAACTTTGGTGAACTTTTAATACACCATTGTTTTCTTTCTCTTTTTCTTCCGCAGTTTTTGGTTTGGTTGTGCATGCTGACATAATCATTAATATTAGTGCACTTAATAATAATTTTGATTTCATAAAACGTATATTTTATATTTGTTCTTACTTTTCTAATTAAATGATAAAATACCTGTAAATAGTTTGTTTTTAATGTAATAAAACTAATTTTTTGATATTTACACAAACTAATAGCCTTTATTTTCAGGATAAAGAAAATAAATGTTGCCCGTAAAGATAATAAATTAATTTACTCAACCATAAATATTTTAGGCGATATGATAATCAATTAATTTTTGGGTTGTGTTTTTTTGTATATCCACAACCTCATAATGATGTTTTTGAGCAATATGAATAAGATTTTGTTGGAAAGCATAAGCAATAGAACCAATAAATGAAATCTTCTGCTCCTTTTGGTGTTTTACCCGACTTACAATGTGTGTAAAAAACGCTTCGAAAGCATCATTTAACAAATGATTAAAATAATCGGAATCAAAGTAATCTTTAATGGAAAAAGTAACCTTTCCAAAATCTGTTCCTGAATAATTTTGATATATATTTTGAATAATTTCAGCTTTATCAATATTAAAATAATGGTCTGATAAATGTTGCTGTATATCTTTTGGTAAACGATTTTCTAAATAATCCTTTAAAATGTGTTTCCCAATATAAGCCCCACTGCCCTCATCTCCTAACATAAAACCTAAGGATTTTGGTTGATGTAAAATGTGTTTTCCATCATACCAACCGGCATTTGCACCTGTTCCAAGTATTGCGATTACACCTTGCTCATTTTTATACATTGCCCTGCCGGCTGCAGTAAGGTCTGTTTCTATAAACACATTTACTTGCTTAAAAACCGCCATCAATTCATCTCTAAATTGTATTCTGGTATGTTCTTGTCCTACTCCAGTGCTATAAAAAAATAAATCTCCATCAAAAACACCTATTTTTTCTCTGATTTCAGTAAAAAATTGCTGTTTATTTTCAATGTTGCCTGTAAATGGATTATATCCACATAAGGTTAATGATTTTTTTAAAATATTATCCTGAATAAAATGCCATTCTGATTTTGTGGCGCCATTATCTACAATTAATATCATCTTAGTTCTTTTAAGAAATATCTGAAAAAGTGAAATAATTAATATTTTCTTTATATTTTATGTTTAGATTCTTTGTTTCAATCTTTATCATGTACAATATTACAAAAAAATGTATATTTGTTTAACTAAATGATAAAGAATTATGTCGTTGAGAAAAAAATTATACATCATTATTTTTCAAACAGATACGAAAGCTGGGAAAGTTTTTGATATTTGGCTGTTATGGGCTATCTTAATTAGTGTTTTATTGGTTATGCTCGAAAGTGTGCCGGAATACAGCAAACTTTATGGGAGTTATTTCCTTGATTTAGAGTGGTTTTTTACCATTTTATTTACCATAGAATTTTTAACAAGAATATGGGTTAGTCCCAAACCGTTAAAATATATCTTTAGTTTTTGGGGAATGATTGATTTTATATCGATTTTGCCTACTTTTTTATCACTTTTCCATATTGGCGTTAGTTATTTTATTACATTAAGGATTCTTAGGCTGATGCGTATTTTCAGGATATTGAAATTGGTGCAGTTTAGTTCCGAAGCGCAATTGCTTTCAAAGGCTTTGCGAAAAAGTTATTACAAAATCAGTGTCTTTTTATATAGTTTGTTAATGGTTGTGATGGTAATGGGAACAGTAATGTACGTGGTTGAGAATAAATCCGGAGGGTTTAGCAGTATTCCGCAAGGTATTTATTGGGCGATTATCACAGTTACAACCGTAGGTTATGGCGATATTGTACCGACGACAGTGATTGGTAAATTTATATCTTCTTTTGCCATGATTATTGGTTATGCTATTATTGCGGTACCTACCGGAATTGTAAGTTCGGAAATGTCTAATATGATTAAATATACTAAACAGTGTAATGCTTGTAAAACAAAAAATGAATCTGAAGCTGATTTTTGTAAAAAATGTGGTCGAAAATTAGAGAATCATGTTTTGGAAGATGTGCCTGAAAATGATTATAATTCTTAGCAAATCATAGATTGGGGGAAGTGTGTTGATTAAATGATTTATTTTACAGTATAGATTGCTTAAAATTCAATAACTCAATTCTTTTTATCTCTAAAAGTGGAATTTTGTTCATATTTAGTGGGCTACATACCGATAAGTGATAGTTTTTGTCAATGATTTGGTGGTATAAATTTAATTGTACAATTATTTGATTATCAGAATATAAATAAAATTTATCAGTATTGTTATATTTGACAGAAAATGAATGTAAAGGACGTGTTAATCCTGTTCCGATATATTTTAAATATGCTTCTTTTAGGCTCCAATATTTTGTAAATTCCATATCAATATCTTTCGCCTGTTGAATTTGTTGCACTTCCTCTTCTGAAAAGAATCGACGAGCTACTCTCATCTTATCTTTTCGCAAATATTCTATATCAATACCTACTTGTTTTTTGCTAACAACTACAACCACCTTATCTTTAGAATGTGAGATGTTAAAATGACAATCAGAATTATCTATATAAGGCTTCCCTTTTTCTTGAGTTTTAAAAGATTTAGTGTGTTTTTTGCCGAAAAAATGATAAATGGCATAGCGACTTAAAATCTGACCCAACAGGTGTCGCAATTGATCTTCCTCATGCTTATACGTATCTGCTTTTTCAATAACCTCTTTGGACAATACATCTGAAAAATGACCTTTTAAAGCCTCAAAATGATAATCTCGAATATCTGTATGATAAACTTGCAATGTTTTCAATTAAGAATTAATAATGAGTAATTAATAATTATTTTGCCAACGTTCCACTTCGACTCCACAGATATTGAAACACAATTCATATTTTTTCCTCCCCACCACTTCGACTCCGCTCAGTGACCGGCTTCCCCACAGTGACCGTTCAACTTCCATCTTCCGTCTTCCAACCTTTTCATTCACAATTTATAATTCACCATTCATAATTTCCTACAACTTCTCTTTTATCTCATCAATGTATTTTGCCCAATTTTCATATTTTGCATTTTTCACTACACGCGGAAATTTATTTTGTCCACCCATTTTATCATTCATCTTCATATAATCATAAAAAACATGGGTAGGATACACTTCTGCAATCACATTTCTAATGGCAGCAATACGTTCTACACGATAGTCGTCATTCAATTTTTTCAAATGTTTATCAATAGATTCCCCGGCTTTTACCGGATCCAAAGGTTGGTCTGTTCCTAAATACCATTTATGGGCAAACATACTATCGTAACGAATAGCTGCTACCGTAAACTCTCTGATATCCACATTTAACTCTTCTGCCATTAACTCAACTGCTCTATTCATATTTTCTTGAGAAAGGTGCTCACCACAATAATTCAAGAAAAACTTAGTTCTTCCGGTAATGACTATCTCACAACGCTCCTTGTTGGTAAATTTAATGGTATCACCAATTAAATAACGCCATGCTCCACTTACTGTAGAAATCAAAAGGGCATATTCTTTGTTTTCTTCAACCTCCTCAATGGTAATGGTTTCAGCATCTCTCAATACATTACCCTCATCATCAAAATTCTTCTCTTCAAAAGGAATAAACTCATAAAAAATTCCATTATTCAACACCAATTCCATATTTCTGTCAGGGTGTGTTTGCAACGCAATAAAACCCTCAGAAGCTAAGTAAGTTTCCATATAAGTTATGGGTTTGGCAAGGAGTTTCTCAAACCCTTTTTGATAAGGGGCAAAAGAAACACCACCATGCACATAAATACTCAAATTAGGCCAAATATCATGAATATTATCCACATTATAGTGCTTGATAATTCTTTCCATCAAAATTTGTAACCATGCAGGTACTCCGCAAATTACCCCAATATCCCAATCCTTTGCTTTTTTTACAATCTCATTTAATTTGGTTTCCCAATCACGTTCCTTAGAGATGCGATTGCCCGGCTTATAATGATGTTGAAACCAAAAAGGAATGTTTCCTGCTGTAATGCCGGATAAATCGCCTTCGTAATACGTTCCATTATAATGTAAATGGGTACTTCCGCCAAGCATTAAGATTCCTTTTTCATAAAATTCTTTTGGAAAATCGTAATTTGCCAATGAAAAAATCTCTCTAATACTGGTTTTTTTCACTGCCCTAATCATATCAGAAGTAACAGGAATGTACTTGCTGGAAGCTGCACTGGTACCTGAGCTTAGGGCAAAATATTTTATTTTTCCCGGCCAGGTTACATAAGTTTCATTATTTAATGCCCGATACCACCACTCTTGATAAATGGTGTCATAATTATAAATAGATACATTTTCCTTAAATGCTTGTATCATATCTTCAGAAAGCAATATTTCATTGAATTTCATTGCATCACCAAACTTTGTGTATTGGGCTTTGGTAATCAATTTTTTCAACACTTTTTTCTGCAATTTAATCGGTGTTGATTTTTCAATGGGCTCTTTAGCTATTTTACTTCTTATTGATATCGCATTTTTTATAATTGAACCTATAATTTTCATAAGCTTTTAAATTAATCTCTACAAGAAAGTACAAAAACCATCCACAAACCCTTTGTTTTAACTCAAAGGTTACAAATCCTAACTTTGATAAAAAAATATCAAAGCATCTCAAAATTAAGTATTTTCTTGTCGAAACAAGTTTATTTAAGTGGTAAAGATATAAATTTTTTAATCATTTCAATACATTTATAACAATTTATTGATACAAATTAAAAAGAATTTTTGGTAATGAAGTTGGTTTTTGGCTGTTAGCCTTTGGCTTTTGGTGTTCCACCGCTTTGGCTCCAATGACTGGCTGACGCACTTCATAATTCCTTACCACCGCACCACTTCGACTCCGCTCAGTGTCCGGCTGACGCACTTCTAACCAACCTTTTCATTCACAATTTATAATTCATCATTCATAATTCTAATCCCATTCATAATTCATTACATCTTCTCAGGCACATCAATTCCCAACAATTGCATACCATTTTTAATCGTTCTTGCTGTAAATTGTGACATCTGTAAACGGAATGCTTTCAATGATTTATTTTCTGTCTTTAAAATAGGAATATCATGATAGAACTGGTTGTAATCCTTTACCAATTCATATACATAATTTGCAATCATGGCAGGGCTATAATTGTCTCCGGCTTGTTTTACAATTTCCGGAAATTCATATAGCTTTTTTAATAAGTTCTTCTCTTTATCCTCAAGAGACGTAATGGCAGCAATGTACAGGTTCATGTCAAGGGATTCTTTTTCTGCTTTTTTTAACACCGAACAAATTCTGGCATGTGTATATTGAATAAAAGGGCCTGTATTACCATTAAAATCAATGGATTCTTTTGGATTAAATGTCATAGTCTTTTTAGGGTCAACCTTTAAGATGTAATATTTTAACGCACCCATTCCCACCATGTGATACAATTCATCGGCTTCTTTTTCAGTCATATCATCCACTTTTCCCAATGCTTTTGTGGTTTCCATAGCAGTATTATACATCTCATCCATCAAATCATCAGCATCAACCACTGTTCCTTCACGGGATTTCATTTTTCCTTCGGGTAATTCTACCATTCCATAAGAAAGGTGCTTGATACATTCTCCCCAACTTCTGCCCAATTTAATAAGGATTCTTCTGAGTACATCAAAATGGTAATTCTGCTCATTTCCAACTACATAAATTAACTCTTTAGGATTGTATTCTTCATGTCTAAGTTTTGCTGTACCCAAATCTTGGGTCATATATACCGAAGTGCCGTCACTACGTAACAATAATTTTTCATCCAATCCCTCATCTGATAAGTCTGCCCATACAGAACCGTCTTCTTTTTTGAACAAAATACCTTTTTCCAATCCTTCCAATACCATTTCTTTACCCAATAAATAGGTCTCAGATTCATAATAAATTTTATCAAAATCCACACCCATTCTTTTGTAAGTAACATCAAACCCATCATATACCCAACCATTCATTTTCTTCCACAACTCAACTGTATCTTTGTCGCCCGACTCCCATTTTTTCAACATTTTTTGTGCTTCTATAATTAGTGGAGCCTGTTTTTTAGCCTCATCGGCATCCATACCTTGTTCAACAAATTGGTTGATTTCCTGTTTGTAATTTTTATCAAAAAGCACATAATATTTTCCAATCAAATGGTCGCCTTTCATACTTGTGCTTTCCGGCGTTTCTTGATTACCCCATTTTTGCCATGCTAACATGGATTTGCAGATATGTATTCCCCTGTCGTTAACCAAATTAACTTTTGCAATCTTTTTCCCATTGGCAGCCAAAATATTGGCAACAGAATATCCTAACAGATTATTTCTAATATGTCCGAGATGCAACGGTTTATTGGTGTTTGGTGAACTGTATTCTATAACAATTGGGGCTGCATTTTCATCAGATTTTTTCAATCCAAATGTGTTATTCTGATAAACATCATCAAAAAAATGAAGCCAAAACTCATCTGTTAGTTCAATATTCAAAAATCCTTTAATCACATTAAAGCCGGCCACTTCAGGCATACTATTCTGAAATTCTCGTCCAATTTCTTGGGCTGTATCTTCTGGTTTTTTCTTGCTAAATCGAAGAAAAGGAAAAACTACCAATGTGTAATCTCCTTTGATATCAGGATGTGTTTTTTCAATATTTACCTGTTTTTCTTCAATAGTTTGTCCGTATAAACTTTCAATGATTGCTATGGTCTGTTTGATGAGTTTCTTTTCCATATATAATTTTTCTAATCTGATTGTGATGTGCAAAAATACATTAAATTTTAGAAGCGATGAAATCTATCTCATTTTACATGATATTTTTTGATAAAAATCAATAAAATAAAAAGAATTATTACTTTTGAAATTTGATAAAAGATAAAACGAATGAAAATAGCCATTAATGTACAGTCACTTTTGCCAAGCGGATTAGAGGGGTTTGGACATTTTGCTTATCAAACGGTAAAACGCATGGTGAAACAACATCCTGAACATGAATTTATTTTATTGTTTAGCAAAGGAATACATCCTGAATTTAAGGGTGTTCCAAATGTGAAGTGCATTAATATTTTTCCGCCTATTAATCGTCCTCAGGTTTTCTATTATAAATTTGAATGGGTAATTCCTTATTTGCTCAAAAAACATCATGTGGATTTATTTGTTTCTACAGATGGAACATCTTCTTCCAGATTAAAAAACATCAAGCAATTACCGGTTTTTCATGATTTAAGTTTTGAAGAAAACCCTGAATGGTCGCCCAAAAGTTTTGTCAATTACTATAAAAAATATTTCCCAAAATACAGTCGGCTAGCTTCTCGTATTGCTACCGTATCTGAATATTCAAAAATGGATATTCATAAAAGGTATGGTGTTCCTTTGGATAAAATTGATGTGATTTACAGCGCACCTAACGGTGATTATCAGTCTATTTCGGAAGAAATGAAAGTGGCAACAAGAAAAAATTACAGCAATGGGAATCCTTATTTTGTGTTTGTAGGCAGTTTAAATCCGAGAAAAAATGTAGCAAGATTATTTGAAGCTTTTCATCAATTTAAACAAACCGATTCCAACAATACCAAACTTATTATTGTTGGTAATCGCTTTTTTTGGAATGAAGAAATTGAAAAAGCTTATCAATCTATAAGTCAACCAAAAGATGTGATTTTTACGGGGTATGTGCCTTCTGATGAATTGAGAAATATTATTGCTTCGTCTATTGCTATGACCTATATTTCTCTTTTTGAAGGGTTTGGTGTTCCGCCTCTTGAAGCTATGCAGTGCGAAACGGCAGTTATTACTTCAAATGTAACATGCATTCCTGAAATATCAGGGGAAGCAGCACTTTATGTGAATCCTACTTCCATAACAGAAATTGTGAATGCCATGAAAACATTGAGTAATGATAAGAATTTAAGGGAGTCTTTGATTGAAAAAGGGAAAATACAACATCAAAAATATTCATGGGATAAAACGGCTACCCTCTTTTGGAATTCTATTGAAAAAGCTTTGAAATAAAAGAATTATAAATGGGTTGTTTTATTAATGTGACAATTTGATAATGTGTTAATTTGACAATGAGAATAATTGCTAATTGCACATTACTAATTGCTAATTGAAAAAACGCTTCTACTTCTTTAAATTTATTTCACCAACGACAAATATTGTATCTAAATCATTACGATATTCAATATCAAATTCATAATGAGATTCCGGAGAAAAGCGTTCAAAGGTTTTATTAATAATAAAATGATATTTATTGCCTTGAATAAATTCAGATATTTTCATGTCAACATTGTAAGGGCAAACACAATCCGTAGGCACTCCAATACTTACTTCGGTAATATTTACCGTATCATGCTGACTTTGGTCTATTCTGGATATAATTCTATCCAACCCACAAGTAAAAACCACATTGTCATGGTCAAAAAGCAATGCATTATCACCTATAGCTTTTAAATGTATGGTTTCCAACTCTCCTGAAGCAAACTTTCCTGTGCAAAATGAATGTTCTAAAAATGTAACCTCGTGAGGGTGCTTCAAAGGTTGCTCTGTGTTCTTTTTCTTATCGCTACAACTTATAGTGATTGATATTATAAATAATATCATGAATAAATTATATATTTTTGTTTTCATTTGTTTATTTTTAGTTGAATATGGTTTAAATAATTTTGTTTACTTTTCTATATCCATATACAAGTAATGTGCTAAAGTACAAATTTAATATATTTTTTAATTAAAACCTAAAAAACTTTCATAAATATTCATAATTATATCAGAAGCAATCATACTTTCTATACCTTTTTTTTGCTTGGCTTTATCTCCCGAAAGCCCATGCATCCAAACGCCGATAAGACAAGCCTGTTTAGCTGAATAGCCTTGTGCTAAAAGTGATAGAATCATACCGGTTAAAACATCACCAGACCCAGCCGTAGCCATTCCCGGATTGCCGGTATTGTTAAAATAAATATTTCCATCAGGGCAACTAATGACAGTATGTGCGCCTTTCAATACAATAAAAATCTGATGTTTTATAGATAATTCTTTTTGTTTATTCAAACGCTCAAAATGATTTTGAGTTTTCCCTGCTAACCTTTCAAACTCTTTAGGATGTGGTGTGAGAATTGTATTTGGCGGCAAAAATGACAACCAAGTTTTATGTTCCGATAAAATATTGAGTCCATCAGCATCAATTACTAAAGGAGTATGTTGGTAATTTTGGATGAGTAATTTTAAGGCATTTGCTGTATCCGGATGTTGTCCAATTCCCGGACCTATGCCTATGGCGGAAAATGGAGTTTGAGATAGTGGTAAATGGGTGAAATAATCGGAATGTTCATCTAATTCCACCATCATTTCCGGTACGGCAGTTTGAAGTATGGTTTCACCTCGTTGGGGAATATGTGCTGTTAGTAATCCTACACCTGTTCGCATACAAGCTTTTCCGGACAAAATAGCTGCGCCCATTTTTCCTTTTGAACCTGCTATTAACAAAGCGTGCCCAAAATTTCCTTTATGGGCAAATTTGTTTCTTAGATGAAGCCATTGTCGAATGTCTTCAGTTTCTAATAAAAACATATTACAAGCTACATTCCGAATGTAATCAGGATGTAATCCAATGGGCATCACCATCCAATTAGGAGCGTATTGCTCATTTTCGGGTAATAGCAAGGATAATTTAGGAAACTGAAATGTATAAGTAATCCATGATTTTACAATGACACCTTTGGTATTGTAATTCGATTGGTTTACAAATAATCCTGAAGGGATATCAATGGAAATAATTGGCAAAAAAGCTGTATTCATCTTCTGAATAATTTTTGCAGGCAATCCCTGAATCTCACGTGTTAATCCAGAACCAAATAGTGCGTCAATTATCATATCTCCCTCATTAAAATCAGGCATATCCGATTCTTCTTCAATGATATGTACAGGTAATTTCAACTCATCAATTAATCGTTTGTAATTAATTTGATTATCATTCGATAACTTGTTAGCTTTCCATAAATAAACATGGCAATCATAGCCTTTGTTATGCAACAAACGGGTTAAAGCTAAGCCATCTCCTCCATTATTTCCGGGGCCACATACTACTGTAAAAATGGTGCTTTTCTCAAAATTATTTTCAATTTCAGCAGTTAATACATTGACAGCTCTTTCCATTAAATCAATTGATTTAATAGGTTCATTTTCAATTGTAAACTGATCTGCTGATTGAATTTTATCTACCGGTAATATTTTATACATTTCATTGATTTTTGAAAGGTAAAATTACGAAAAAATTATTTGCAACAAAAAATAATGTCAATTTATGGTGTAATTGTTTTTACTTGTTAATTTATTTTAAATTAAAATGATTGTTGTGGTAATTTTACAGCTTGTTTATTGATTGTGAAAAATAAAAAAATCTTTTTTGTTTTTTAGATAAGAATTGAATGAGAATTAAAGATTATCGTGTATATTTGCTCGCCATAAAAAATAATAAAATGATATTATAATGAAAGTTAAAATTTACTACATGTCAAGTGTAATTTTTGTTCTTTTATTAACAACAATTCAAGTACAAGGGCAAAAAAGAGAATTACCTAAATTTTCTATTGGAATTGATGTGGGGGCAGGAAATTTTGTAGGAGAAATAGATAAACAATGGGATATTCGTCAAGATGTAGGTACAAATTATTATGGAGACTCCTATTATCAAAATAGTGTATCTGGAGACATGGCCTATTTTCATGTGGGTATTAAATCTGAGTATGCATTAAATAGTAAGTGGTCAGTTTTAGCAGGTTTAAATTATAAACAATTATATAGTGATATATACAATGATGGGCGCAAAAGTTTCTTTTATTTGCGATATACACAAGATGGAGAAGTGTCGGAGTTTTTTCGTATACGCAGTATAGAGGAATATAACCATTATTTATCAATGCCATTGGAAGTAAAGTATACAGCATTTCATGCAATTGATTGGGTTACCATTCATGGTAAATTGGGTGTGGATTTAGGGGTGTTGTTACAATCTGAAAAAGGGATAGATTTTAAGTCAGAATCTATGAATTCGTACGAAGATGAGGTGTTTGAAAAAATGATTAAACATGACGTTAATTCTTTTTTGGCGTCTTATTATGCGGCAATTGGATTGTCACTTTTTCCAACTCATAAAATGATATTTAATGTTAATCTTCTTTTACCTGCAGGTTTGTTGGGTACGAATCAATCCACATTAATAAACCCTTTCTCATACACAGGGGTTCAATGTTCAATACAAATTTCATTATCAAAAAAAGAATAAACCAATAAAAAAGTATATGATGAATAAAAATTACCTTACCCTTGCTTTTGTTGCTGTTATTGTTTTGTTGTTAGCAGCGTGTAGTAAAGAAGATATGTCTTATGATTTGGAGCAAAGTATTTTTATTGAAGATGAAGACTTGCCGGGTTTGCCCATTTATTCTGAATGGGGATATAATACTTTTGGAGCTTTAATTGACCGTGTTCCTTTTGTTTCTGAACGTGTAGCAATACCTTCCAAAGTAATTGTGAAATCGGACACCCTAAATTTTTGGTTGAAAGGAACTTATAGGGGAGATAATACAACTTTGATTATTTCTTTTCCAAATTTTAATTTGGCTTCTCATGAAGATTTATTGGAATTTAATGGTGAAAATTTTGATTTGACAGATACTACAAAGTGTTTGTTGACTTTAAAAAGAGGTTATCAAGAACAAAAACTTCGGATATTAGACGGAAACTTCCATTTTAAGAAAGTACAGAAATTATTAGTGGATAAAGAATTTATAAAAGTGATTTTATCCGGTGAATTTAAGTTTAAAACATTTTTAAATGATGAGCCTGTGGCAATTAATTATGGTCGCTTTGATTTGGGTATCGGTTATGATAATTTTTTCAACTTAGGCGACTTCTAATAAATGTAATTTTTGGTTTTTTAGATTTTAGAATTAAAAGTTACTGTTTTTGTTATTTTTTATATATTTCATTGTTTTTCAGGGTTTTGAATTTTCGTTTTTTGTTTTTATTTTTTATCAACAATTTACTGTTGATAAAAAACAGGTTGTAAAAAACAAATTTAGATATAAGCATATTATTGATGTGTAAACAGTTTGCAGAGATTGTTAAAAAGTCTGTTAATTATTAAATCAATTCTTATCAATTTCATTTCTTTTTTGAAGTAATTTTACACCATTCTCTTTGAAAATAACAAGAGATAGTTTTTTTATATTTCAAGAAATTTTTCTATAGTTTAATCACTTCTACAAAAAGTAGGACGATAACAATATGCGATAAGGATTATGAATACAATAAATATGCAGAAATTGACCGTAAAAAAGCGTGATGGCAGAATTGTTGAATTCGATAGGAGTAAGATTACTTTTGCCGTCTTTAAAGCATTAAGAAGCGTAAATGAACCAGATAGAGAATTAGCTGACAAAATTTCCAAAGCAGTGGTAGTTCAATTGACCGAGGCTCAAGCTGAAGTTGAAACCATTCAGGATTTGGTGGAAATAGAACTGTTTAACCGTAAAAAGTTTAAAGCGGCAAAAGCCTTCATTATTTACCGAAAACAACATGAAGAGTTGCGAAACGTAAAAGAGATGTTCTCTAATGTGGATATGATTGATGATTATATCAACAATAATGATTGGAGAATTAAGGAGAGTGCTAATTCTACTTATTCTTTGCAGGGAATGAATCAGCATATTTCTACCATTGTAAGTGCTCAATATTGGCTAAATAAAATTTATCCAAAGGAAATTGGCGAAGCCCACAAAAGCGGAAAATTACACATCCATGATTTGGGCTTTTTAAGTGTATATTGTGTGGGCTGGGATTTGCAAGAGTTGATAAATGTAGGTTTTAAAGGCGTTCCCGGAAAAGTGGAAAGCAAACCAGCCAAACATTTTAGAACCATATTAGGACAAATTGTCAATTTCTTTTACACCATGCAGGGCGAA
>PDWJ01000470.1_pt1 | contig 60207 bp, 46 predicted proteins | sample 1430881 | NCBI WGS metagenome assembly PDWJ01 (sample SAMN01162460, study PRJNA174530) | Oral metagenome, whole genome shotgun sequencing project. | biome: Marine environment; feature: Marine mammal; material: Swab sample of the gingival sulcus; isolation source: swab sample of gingival sulcus... | reverse complement strand
ATTTGTTCTGTGGCCCAATGAATCCCAATCGGGGCGATTTTCCCCTGATGAGCGTGGACGCGTTCGACTGCTCGCAGCAGCGGCGCAGGGAAGCGGGCTCCGGCAGCGAGTTCCGCCATGCGCTGCATCCCATTAGAACTCGTAATCGGCATAATTCCGGCGATGATGGGAACTTGGATTCCGGCAAGTTCACAGCGATCGCAGAAATCGTAAAAATCTCGATTATCAAAAAAAAGCTGGGTCACAATATAATCAGCGCCGGCATCGACTTTGGCTTGTAAATGCTCGATTTCCCGGAGACGATTCGGTGTTGTCGGATGTCCTTCGGGGAAACCGGCCACCCCCACGCAAAGTTGTGGAAAGTGTTGTTTAATAAAGGCCACGAGATCGGCGGCATGAGCAAAACCATCCGAAGAGGCATAGGTAAACTGCGTACCAGCCTGCTCTCCTTGTGGAGGATCGCCCCGGAGTGCCATAATATTGTCAACTCCGCTTTTGACGTACTCTTCCAGAATTTCGTATATTTCGCGTTGTGTTGAGTTCACACACGTCAAATGAGCGGAAACGGTCAGATCGGTTTCTCGTGTGAGACGGTTGAGCAGTTGATGGGTATATTGTCGTGTTGATCCGCCTGCCCCATACGTCACACTGACAAACGATGGATTCAATGGGGCCAGGTTGGCAACCGTCTCAAAAAGTGCATCCCAGCCTTTATCGTGCTTTGGCGGGAAAAATTCGAAACTCAATAACGTTTTTTGGGTGTCGAGAAGTTTTTTTATTCGCATTATGGTTTTAACGGCTATTATATCTGCTCTCTGTTGTATATTTCGTGATGTTCGTCGTGACTATTCTCAATGATGGGCGTTTTGTGCATGTCTGCTTAAAAATGTAAAGAAAAATTTGTCAAATCTATCGACTTACAACAAAAGGGTTGAATGCTCTAATGACATTACTCTTTGCGTATGTTCATCATTTTTAAACCCTGTTTTTTTACAGGGTAGACGGGATTGTCAGGGGACACGTCATCCTGACAATCCCGTCTATCTTGTCAGAATGGCCTTTTCGGAACCAATGACGGTCAAGTGGTCGACCTATGTGCCCAGTCGTTAACGTCAAAACCGATAAAAGGTATGCTTACCGGCCCGGTGACGATCCTGGAATGGTCTTTTGTGCGAGACGATCAGCCGCGTTCCGACACCTGTTTCCAAATTGCCCTGGCTCTACGGGATGAAGTGCAGGATCTCGAAACAGCCGGGATTCGAGTGATTCAGATTGATGAGCCTGCCCTGCGGGAAGGGCTTCCGCTGCGCCGTTCCGAGAGGGAAACCTATCTGAAATGGTCGGTCGACGCGTTCCGGCTTTCTGCGGCAGGTGTTGAAGACGCAACGCAGATTCATACACATATGTGTTACGCGGAGTTTAACGATATTATCGATGCTATCGAAGCGATGGACGCTGACGTCATCTCGATTGAAAGCACGCGTTCAAAAATGGAATTATTAGATGCCTTTGTCGAGAATGCGTATACGAATGACATTGAACCGGGCATTTATGACATCCATTCGCCACGAATTCCGAATGAGCAGGAGTATGAAGAACTGTTACGGAAAGCCTTGAAGGTTTTTTCGGCGGATCAGGTCTGGGGCATCCGGATTGCGGACTCAAAACCCGGCGCTGGGCTGAAGTGCGTCCTTCATTGGAACGCAATGGTCAAAGCCGCAGACGTGATCCGGAAGGAGTTGGAGGTGTAGGAGAAACCTGACAGGTTTTTGAAAAGCCTGTCAGGTTTGAGACTGTGTACGTTAAGCAATCGACATCTTGGCTGATTCGACCGTGTTATACAACAACATGGTAATCGTCATCGGTCCAACCCCTCCCGGTGACGGCGTAATCGCTTTGCACTTCTGTGAGACATCATCGAAGTTGACATCGCCGACAAATTTATAACCCTTTTTCGCTGATGGATCTTCGATACGGTTCGAACCAACATCAATCACGACAGCATCCTCATTTACCATATCGGCTGTCACCATTTCCGGGCGACCGATAGCGGCTATCAGAATGTCTGCCTGTCTGGTAACCTCTGATAAATTTGGCGTGCGAGAGTGACAGATGGTAACGGTTGCATTGGCATGCTCTTGCTTTTGCACGAGCATGGCAGCAATCGGCTTGCCGACAATGTTGCTCCGACCGATCACCACAACATGTTTCCCGGCAGGATCGTGCCCTGAATATTCCAGGATTTTTTGGATGCCGTAAGGCGTGCATGGTTTAAAGCCTTTCTGCCCGATCAACACGTTGCCCATGTTCACGGGATGAAATCCATCGACATCCTTGTCAGGCGAGATTGCATTGAGAATCTTGTGTTCATCGATATGATCCGGCAGAGGAAGCTGAACCAGAATGCCGTGAATTTTGGGATTCTGGTTCAGTTCGTTGACGAGTTGCAACAAGGCTTCTTCAGAGGTCTCGGCGGATCGCGAATACTGCTCGGAGTAGATTCCGATTTTTTTACAGGCTTTCTCTTTCATGCAGACATACGCTTGTGAGGCAGGATTTTCGCCGACCAGCACGACCGCCAGGCCCGGCGTAACTTGATGATCAGCGTGTAACGCTTTAATTTCTTGCACCAGTTCGGCACGAATGGTTTTGGCAATCTGTCTTCCATCGATAATTTCCGCAGCCATATCTCGTTCCTTCTTTTGGCATTCCCCCTTCTGAGAGGCAAGGCTGTGACGTTCTTAAAAATTGTGATGGAGTCGACGTTCAACGTGGCCTCCATTTCGGCCATCTCGAAATCCGTTTTCACTTGGAGGCCACTTGAGAGGTAGCCTCCACGGAGAACGTTACAGCCCTGTCTTCTGAGAGAGGGACAAACAATCATATTTCCAAAGAGTGTTTCATCTCGCTTCTTCAAGGGGGAGCATTGTTGATCATTCGAAAGGATCTGGATTCTTTCGCTTTTTGTCAAGAGGAAAATTTTTCTTACGATTCTTTACGCAATACACCCCATGTCTTACATAACCGTTTCATTTTCTGGACCCACAATATTAACATGGTGATCGTGCTGGTTCATCGGCACTGCATCCAAAAGTTATTCTGACGATGGAGTCCAGCTTCGGGATGGCCTCCAGCTGAACGTTGTCAAATTAAACAAATTTTCTCTTATTCATCAATATCTTCGCATGGATGCATTCGCATTTTTTCCTTCATAATATAACTACAATGGGCGAGTTATGAGGGCCTTTAATATGAAATCCGACGTTATGCCAGTCTTGTCAAGAGGAAATCTCTTGACAAGAAATTTGCAATCGGGTATACGCCTCTCTCATGGTTGATGTTCGTATCATTAATGTCGCTGCGTAGACGCAACCGGTTCAAGCTAAACTGCGTAAAATAAAATTACTATTCATAAAAGAAGGAGAGAGCTTATGGCGAATCTCAATGAAATCTGTCAGGCAATTGTCAGCGACGTTCAAGATGGACTTGCATGTGGAGTGGTTGATCTCAATACCGGCATGCTAATGGGCGTTCATCATACAATACCGTATTTTACCCAAAGTTATCTGGATGCGATTGCAGCAGCGGCGGTTGAGTTGATACGCGGCAGAACAGTCAGACGGGTTGAAGAACTGATGACGAAACATCGTGGAAGCGAGGTGAAGGATGCGTTTGAAGAGATTTTTATTTCCTCGAAAACCGTTTTTCACTTTATGGCTCTCATTAAAGAGAAACAATCTCTTGTCGTACTGGTCACAAAAAAGACCGCCAGTCAGGGATTAGGCTGGGTATCATTACGTGGCGCTCTGAAGGATATCAGCGCAGCGCTTCCGTAAAGGCTCCTATGTGGTTTCCCATACCCCACCAACCTGATGGGCTTGAAATTATCGGGGAGCGAGAGGGAGTATCACCTTGCTCGCTTTTTGAGCTCCTCCACAACCCGAATGCAGTGGAGTGGAAAGAAAAAGTCGGAGTCGCAGCGCCTGCCGATGGATCGGCAAAGACGACGGCTCGGCTTTTACAAAGCGGGAAATGGGTATTTAAGACCGATCTCAGCCGGAAGGCAAACGATAAAACGGCTTTACGAAACTGGTTACAACAGTTAGCTGATCTGGCGGTGTGGGCTGAGTTCTGGCATCCTGAAAAGGTATGGTTTCTCATGAAAGAGGGACAGGGCTGGTTGCCAATGAGTGTCTGCCCTCGTCTGACAACAATTCGCAGCGTTGGAGAATGGGATGCCCGAATACGTTGGTGGACCCGTATGATTGTTATGGGTCTTGAAATATCAAAGGAGCATAGTATTGGACTCGATCTGAATCCTTCGAATTTTGCGTTTGACGACCCTTTCTCCGACAAGCTATACTATCTGGATGACGAGTTTTACACACAACATGATTGTTTTGATATCGCTGAAGCTGTGGTGTCCCGCATTCCTGAAGAACCGACTGTTTCCTCTGAAAAATGGCGGCAATGGGGAGTCCAATTGCAGGGAGCTGTGCAGCCTTTCTGCCAAAAGCAAGGGAATTGGCGTTATTTCTTGGATGGGATTCGTCATTATCCCCTTCCCGAAGCAATGAAGACACAGCGCAATGCGCTCATCGAAGGTTTGGAAGGCCAAACTGACAGTCCGTCGAGCTCCAGGGATGTCGGTATACAGAGACAGAGCCTGCAATATAAGATGACTTGTATTTTTAGCGATGTCCACGCCAATTTGCCAGCCTTTGAGGCTGTTCTGAAAGAAGCCGCCAAAATGGATGTCGACAGTTATCTTTTCCTGGGAGATATCGTCAGCTACGGCCCGTTTCCCAGACAGTGTATCGAACGTCTGGCTGAATTACAGCACATTGAATGTATACGCGGCAACCACGATCACACTGCCGGGAGCGGCATACCAGAGGATGGCAGCAACCGAATGGCCCGTGAAGTGGATATGTGGACTCACAACCAGTTGACGCAAGCCGAGCGGGAGTGGCTTCTGGCTCTGCCAGTGGAACATCTTTCTGCACCGTGGCTGGCTGTGCATGGAGCGCCTCAAGATCCGAACCGTTTTTATGCGTATGTGTATGAGCTGACATATGGGGACAATCTGTCTTATTTGGAACGCCACCATTTCTCTGTCTGCTTTTACGGCCATACCCACGTCCAATTTGTGTATCGGCGTTTAGCAAACGGCAAGGATGAGAAAGCACGGCTAAACGTGCTTACGTTATTTCGCCCTCAGGAAAGAATGTTGATAAATCCCGGCTCCGTCGGGCAACCGCGCGATGGAGATCCGAGAGCGGCGTTTGCTCTCTGGAATCGGGAGAAGAACGAAGTGACATTTCATCGTGTATCCTATCCTATCGCCATCACAGTGAATGCGATTATGAAGGAAGGCTTGCCGGAGGACTTCATTTATCGATTGGAAGTTGGACGCTAGAAAATAGAGCCCCCCATTAGGATTTCACAGGTACGAATAGAATTATGGGAACACAACAAAAAATTTTAATTGTTGACGACGATGAAAATACTCAAAGCATCCTCCTCTTTTTCTTTAAAAAAGCTGGATATTCTGTTTTCACCGCATATGACGGGCGTGATGGCCTGGAAAAGGCCTTAGCCAACCAGCCGGACATCGTAATCAGCGATGTCATGATGCCTAAAATGGATGGATATGAACTGTGCCGGGAATTGAAGCGGCATCCGGTCACTCGTGCTATCCCAGTGATGATGTTAACGGCTCAAGGGGATTCGGACGCGGCGGTTGAAGGCTTCCAGGCCGGGGCAGACGATTACATTTCCAAACCCTTTGATACCAAAGAGGTGTTAGCTCGTGTGGAACGCACACTGCGTTGGAGCGAACAAAAACCGGAGAGTGTGCCCAAAATTAGCGGTAACTTAACGAAAATACCACTTTTTGATCTGATCAGTTTTTGTGAAGAACATCGCATTAATGGGGTCATTCATCTGGCAAGGTGGGAGAAAGAGGGAAAGTATACTAAAAAAGTTCAGGGCAAGATTCATCTGCATTTAGGAGAAATTATCGCCATTCAATGTAAGGATATCGATGATGTGACCGATGCATTGGATGAATTGCTCGAGTGGCAGGATGGGACCTTTACAATCGAACAGGAAGCATTACACTTGCCGGCTATCCCGGGAAATGACAATGAGAAGACGCCGGACAGACCTGTAAGTGAACTCGAACAAACTGAACGTGGGGCAGAGACAGTTAAGAGTATGACTGAACTACCAGATAAAAGTGCTGAAGAAGACGCCCCGCTTAAAACACCTGACGTTCAGGAACAACCTCCTGTGCCTCAAGAGGTGCCTTATATCAAAGAGTCGATTCATCGCATTTTAGATGAACTCAAGATCCAATCCGGCAATTTGGATTATGCGGATGTCGCTGATTGGTCAGGAGAGGCCATACATACGGTGGGAAATCTTGCTCGGACGAAATCACCTTCTATACGTGATGCATTGAAAAAAGTGAGGCAATTTAGCGAGCGAGTAAGTCAAGAGCTCGATTTAGGTTCACTTGATGAAACGATGATTCTGAGTGAAACAGGATTAGTCCTCCAATATCAGGTGGAGAACTTTGGCACTATGAACATTGTCGCCCCAAAAGAAGACCAGGGCATGATGCGTTGGAACTGTAATGATGCATTAGAGAAAATTATGGAACTGTTACCTTCATAATTTGTGCATAGAGTTAAGGAGTTCAGAACCTGTGGCAATAGATGCTCATACAGATGTATTACAAAAGATCTTACAAGATTTGAATTCTCATATAGACGGACTTGAACAGATTCTCATCATTCAACAGAATGGAACACTACTTGCCCGGCTTTTTCCGGAAGAGCACTCCGAAAAAATCGAGGCTATATTGGCGGAGTTTGCCATGGTGGCAGATGAAGTCTGCCAAGAGCTTAAACGCGGTGGCAATACTGAAGCGATCCTGAAAGGCCGGCATCGTTTTCTGGCGGTCTACAGAACCCGTAGCATGAAGACAATGCTGGGAATTGTTGGGCAGGCATCTGTCAACCTCGGGCTGCTCAACTCAGGTTCTCGGAGTGCCATTGAAAAAATCGAAGCGATCGTTACTGACTAACGGCCCTTCCTCTCAGTCATCTTTTGGCTCGACAGAGGATTTCAATTGAACGTCAATACCCAGGATATGGTTGAGAAGCCACGTTTCCAGGGTCAAATGGAGTTGTTCGAGCAACAACTCGTCGGCCCCTTCCTCTTCAAATCGCTTCCGTAACTTTTCAAACATCATAAAAAATCGACGGTGAGCCTCCTTATTTTGTTTTGCGACAGGACACCCATAGTGTTCCATATACTTCTCTTCGAACGCAAAATGCTTCTGAGCATATTGTTCGAGGAACCCAAGCATTTTTTCTATAACCTGAGCGCCCTTTCCTGCTTGAATTATTTCTTCGAATTTGTTCAGATTTCTGAATAGAACCTTATGTTGTTCATCGACTTTTTGAACCCCGGTTGAGTATTCATCCTTCCATATTAGTCCCATAGATTTCTCCAGTCTGCTAACGCGTTTGTGATATGCAATTCTTGAAAATGAAGTGTGGCTGCGCCACGTTTCCTTAATTATGAAGATGTCAATGACATTCCCATGCCGTCAAATTTTTGGCAAGGAATTTTTGTACAATTTTACTGCATCATGGCTTAGAAACCTCAGTCAGAAATTCATCGAAGCAGGATGTCATCCTCGTTTCTCTCTCCCTCCTCCCTTTTTGGATTCTTCTTGACTTTTTTATTCTGGTAAAGCAAGAGGGTATCAAAGTCATTTTGGACCTCCCCATATACCAATATTTTCAACAAGATGAGGAAGTCTTATGAGTAGAAAAAATTTTAAGAAAAGCTATAAAACCATTATGGATGACCATTTTCCGAATACAATGGAACTCAGTTTCGTTGAGGTGGATGGCGACCGGCAGACCTTGTTTTATGAAAAAGTTTCATGGCTGATTGATGATGTCAGAAAAGGGTTGCGATATGGCGAAAATCCGGGACAGGAAGCCGCACTTTACCGACTGATGAATGGCAATCTGACTTTGGGGGATGTGACGAGTATTCAGGCAGGACAGTATCTCGCATCGGATATTGAACTGCTGCAATCGGGCAAACACCCTGGCAAAACCAATATCACAGATGCGGATAACGCATTGAATATTCTGCGGTATTTCACCGAAATCCCTTGCGCGGTCGTGGTCAAACATAATAATCCCAGCGGCGTCGCCAAGGGAATGACGCTGGCGGATGCTTATAATAAAGCCAACATGGCGGATCGCGTGGCGGCCTTTGGTGGGGCAATTGCGTTGAATCGCGAAGTGGATAAAGAGACGGCGGAGCTCATTGTAGAAAATTATGCCGAAGTGGTTGTCGCTCCGGGATTTGCCGATGGTGTCCTCGATTTGTTTGCGAAAAAGAAAAATCTGCGCGTAATGCGGATCGGCAATATCGCGAAATTGCAGGAATTTATCGGGGCGCGAGTGGTCGATTTGAAATCCCTGATGGATGGCGGTTTGATTGTACAGTGGTCTTTTGTGCCGCAGACGCTGACAAAAGAGGAGCTGTTCCCGGCCCAAACGACGTATAAGACAAAAGAGTACAAGATCGACCGCATGCCGACCGACAAGGAATACGACGATCTCTTATTCGGCTGGCTGGTGGAATCGGGCATCACGAGTAATTCCGTGATTTATGTGAAAGATGGCGTCACAATCGGTATCGGGACCGGCGAGCAGGATCGGGTCGGCGTGGCGGAAATTGCGCGGGATAAAGCCTATAAAAAATTGGCGGATCGATTATGCTGGGAAAGATTTCACACATCCTATAATCTGGCTGATGATATCAAAAAAGCGGAATGCGATGCCGACGCTGCAGCGCAAAAAGGCGGGCTTATGGGAAGTTGTATGGTCTCAGATGCCTTTTTCCCGTTTCGTGACGGAATTGATGTCGGGATCCGGGAAGGTATCACAGCCATCATTCAACCAGGTGGGTCATTGCGAGACTTCGAAGGGATTAAAGCCTGCAATGAAGCAAATGTCGCAATGGTGTTCACCGGCCAGCGCAGTTTTAAACATTAAGTACTCATCGACGCAGCTCCAGAGGGGAAGGTGAGAATAGTTTACCAAATCATCGGTGGAAACAGAAACCCACGACAAAGCTTCGTCTCGGAGGGCCTTTGCCGGGTCTGAGCCGGATGCGAATGCGCGTCCGGGACGGCATCTATGTCGAGGGTCCTCCTTTTCGGTCTTGATACCGCAGTCGCTTGCGGTCTCATCGTGAACGAATTGCTCTCGAATGCCATTATATAATGCATTTCCAGAAGGTGCAGGCGCCTGTATCAAAATGTCCAAATGGGCGTTATGAACGTGTTGTGAGCGATGATGGAATCGGTTTTCCGGAAGCATGGAACATGGAACATCTTAATTCGTTGGAGGTACAATTCGTCCGGGGATTGGCAAAGGATCAGTGAAATGGCGAATTCGACTTGAGAAACCAACCAGAAGCCGGAACGACCTGCCGCATCGTATTTTAACGAATGTCCTCTCTGGAAGAACAGCATGGTCAGCAAGATAAAAGGGGCGCGTGATGCATTCTCTTTTCGTCAATTCGGCCAGTTATTCATTTCTTGACAGAATGGGCATTTTGAGGATCCATTGTAATATGAACTGTGATCGCTGCTGGTGTGGTGTTTTATGGTGTTAAAATCTATTCTCATCATGGAAGATGAGTTGAGTGTAGCGGTGGACCTGCAACGGATACTGCAACGTCTTGGTCATCAGGTCTGTGGGAGGGCAAACTCAGGGGAAAAGGCTCTGGCATATTTTCAGGAGGGCCAGTCGATCGATTTGGTCCTGATGGATATTATGCTCAGAAGCGCTCACAATCCTGCGGTCGTCCTTAACGAAAACCGTCATCATCCAGGGACCTCTGAAAAAAATCCAGTAAGGTTTTTGCGAATGACAACCAGATCGCTCAGGTTGTCATGAATCTTGGAATCAATGCAGGTGGTGCCATTGGAAATGACGCGGGAACGTTGAACCTTAGACTGGGAACGGTTTGGAAACAATCAGAGAAGTGAGACAAGACTATCCTGGTACGAAAATGATTGCCATGTTCGGTGGTGGGCGGACAAGCGAGTTTTCTTACCTCAATATCGCTGAAGCTTTTGGAGTGGATAAAGCTTTTGCCAAACCCTTCGAAAGGCAAGAGATCTTTAAGGCCATCGAAGAATTAGTCGGCTAGCATTCATGATATGAACTCGTGAAGCAACAGGAAACAGACACATATGGCCTCTCGTATTTGTGGAAAAGTAAATTTGGGTGAGGCTGCCCTGAAACATGTGCGAGAAGTGAACCCTGACTTCGTCTTGAGGGATGTTGTGCTTACAGGAGATATGACCGGGATAGAAGCGGCCGCAGTCATTACATTCCAACTACCGCATTCCCGTCATCGATATTACCGCAAATACCGGAAGCTCTATCATGCTCCAGGTAAAAGAAACAGAGCCATCCGGTTTTATTGTGAAACCCTTTACCGAGAGAGTTGCGGATTGGTATTGAGATGGTCAGCGAATCGTCCAATATTATAGCGATGATTCCTTTTGAAAGCTTATCCTCAAGAGGCGCTGTTCAGCTTTTTCCTCCAGATGAAAAAAACGAAACATCATTCTGTCGATGAGCTGCCCGGATGACCTGGAATGAGAGAGCTGCCCCGGAATTTATGCGCAGATTATTAGAAATGTTGTCATCAATACACTCACGCACGCTTTTGAGCCCGATGAACAAGGAACGATCGTTATTGAGGTTCAGCAGCAGACCGATAGCATCTTTATCCATTATCGCGATAATGGGAAGGGCATGACAGAAGAAACGCTCTCGAAAGTTTTTGAGCCCTTTTATACGACGAAACGCGATCGAGGGAATACCGGTCTTAGGCTGCATATCGTCTAGCATTTGGTAACTCAGCAGCTTCACGGTTTGATTGAGTGCCAAAGCAAATTGGGAGAGGGGACAGATTTTTTATTGAAACTCCGTCCTGAAGATAAACACTTTGCAGAACAGCAAGAGGGGATACGTTATGGCAAAGCTAGATGCAACAACAATGAAAGATTGGGAGATCGCCCAGGCCGCAGAAGAGACGATGAAAACCGTCTATCAGCTTCGAGATAAGATCGGGTTGGAAGAAGAAGAAGTATTTCCCTATGGTCATTATCTCGGCAAAATTGATTATATGAAAGTGCTCGAGCGCCTGAAAGAGCAACCGGACGGCAAATATATCAATGTGACGGCGATCACCCCTACCCCTTTAGGCGAAGGGAAAACCACCACGACAATGGGATTGGTGGAAGGGCTCGGAAAGCTCGGCAAACGCGTTATGGGCGCAATCAGGCAGCCTTCCGGTGGACCGACATTCAATATTAAAGGATCGGCGGCCGGAGGAGGCCTGGCTCAATGTATTCCTCTCGCCGATTTCAGTCTGGGATTGACCGGTGACATCAACTCGATCACCAATGCCCATAACCTGGCGATGGTTGCATTAACCAGCCGTATGCAGCATGAATTTAATTATACCGATTCCATCCTGAACAAGAAGAATCTGACACGTCTTAATATTAATCCGCGAAATCCGGCCATTGGCTGGGCAATCGATTTCAGCGCTCAAGCGTTACGGGAAATTATTATCGGCATTGGTGGGAAGATGGACGGCTTTATGATGAAAAGCGGCTTCCAGATTTCTGTTTCATCTGAGGTTATGTCGATCCTGGCAGTTGCCAGAGACCTCGCCGATATGCGGGAGCGCATGTCGAGAATTATTGTCGCTTACGATAAAACCGGTAAACCGATTACCACAAAAGACCTTGAAGTTGATGGCGCGATGACGGCATTTATGAGAAGAACAATCGATCCGAACCTGATGCAGACCATTGAAGGACAGCCGATCCTGGTTCATGCCGGTCCTTTTGCGAATATTGCGATTGGGCAATCCTCCATTATTGCCGATCGGATTGGGCTGAAACTGGCTGATTATCATGTCACCGAAAGCGGCTTTGGCGCAGACATTGGCTTTGAAAAGTTTTGGAACCTGAAGTGTCGGTTAAGCGGTTTAACCCCTCACTGTGCCGTGCTTGTGGCAACGATTCGGGCACTGAAAATGCATGGCGGCGGTCCGAAGGTCGTACCGGGGCGAACGCTGGATGCGGCCTATACAGAAAAACATTGCGTGCTGGTCGAACAAGGGTTGGAGAATCTGATCGCCCATCTCGAAACGGTCAAAAAAAGCGGAATTACACCAGTCGTCTGCCTTAATCATTTTCCGACTGATACTGACGCCGAGATTGCCATTGTTCGCAAGGCCGTCGAAAATCTCGGCGTACGTTTCGTTGTCAGCAAACACTGGGGAGAGGGGGGAGATGGCGCAAGAGAATTTGCTGAAGTCGTGATTGATGCCTGTGAAGAAACTCCGAAAATGCGATTTCTCTATGATGAAGATATTCCATTCAAAGATCGCATTGCCCGGATCGCTACGGCTGTTTATGGCGCGGATGGTGTGTCGTATGTTCCAGAGGCCGAGGCAAAAGCCGATAAAATTCAAGCTGACCCGGTATTGAGCAGATTTGGAACCTGCATGGTAAAAACCCAATTGAGCCTTTCTCACGATCCGGCATTGAAAGGCCGTCCTAAAGGTTGGACGCTCCCTATTCGCGATATTTTGATATACGGAGGGGCCGGATTTGTCGTGCCAGTGGCCGGCGATATCAAGCTTATGCCAGGAACGGCATCGGATCCGGCGTTTCGAAAGATTGACGTGGATGTGAAGACTGGGAGAGTGTACGGTTTGTTTTAATTGATGATAAAATGTGAGGGAATTCACTATAATTGAACCGGATGCTGAAACACTGCGGTGAAGCAGAGGAAACTTCGTACGGGCCGATTTTAGGGTCTGGCAATTAGAGTGGTGGGCCCCAAAAGCGGTCCACCCCTGCCATATTTCTCCCCAAATGTTTTCTCGAATTTTTTCTTGACATTCCTCTTTTTCTTCCAACCATTGAGAGGTAGAAACTTTTTGCGTATTTCATCCGGAACTTGTCCTACGCAAGATGGCGACCGTTCACGATGGCGATTTCTATGAACGGATCGGGAATTGACGTAAAATATCATGAGAATATTTTTCAGATACTTCAAACGCTAACCTTCCGTGTTGAACTTGTGAGCACCGGTATTGGCCTGACTCGCGTCAAAGAAAATCGTAGAACTGCACGGAAGAACAATCTGGATCGAATCGACGATCGGTAAAGGGACCAGATTCTTTTTCACTCTCCTAAAGTACACGTAGCTTGCGCTGAATCGGAAGGAGAAATGGATGTACAGGCACTCTTCACAGACGAATCGGAAAACATGTATGTTCACACGACGTTCCCAAAAGGAAGGCCTCTCACCGGCAGGACTCTGTTACTCCTGACTCAGCCATCTGTCGCGATATTAGCCATCATGTTTGTCTTCATGCAATGGCACATACCGACAACGGTCAGGGTAAGTGTAACGTATGAGGCTGAAGACATCGAGCATGTCGATAGCATTATCGATAGTATGAAAATTGGAGAATTTCCTTCGGCTCTGATAAAGACCTTTCTCATTCATTATCCTGATTTCCCAAAGTCCCGCCCCATCACAATGACGAATATCACCAGAATCGATGTCAGACCAGCAGGGACATTGAAGGTTGAAGCCGTGGGACAAGATATACATCAACAAGAGATGCGATTTCAGTTCGATGGAATTGTTGAGCTGTTTCGAGTGCGCACAGCGACAAAAAATCGAGATCTCCTGCTGACCCGTTTCGATCGTCTGCTTCATTCCCAAAAGGCCTTGCTAGGACTACTGATGCTCTGGCTGGTTTTTACCGGAATCGGCTGGTTTAAGGTCTATAAAGGACTGCTAAAGTCGTAAAGAGGAATAGGCATATGCCATCCTGCGTTCATGAAGATATTTGGTACCTGGAGACAATGAGTTCATCCTTGACAAAATATCACATACAATTGAGTGTATGTGGAGTCATCCCGAATTTTTAGGGCCATAACGTTTCGTACTGCTTTACGATTTTAACGAGTATCGTTAAAAAGCCCCGACGGGAATGATTTCCCCCTGATAGACGTGTATTTTAAAGTCGTAATGTCGTATTAGAAAAGATACACAGGAGGCTGGTATGGAAACACCAAACCAGAGAGCGATCCCAACGATTATTTTAACCGGATTTTTAGGAGTCGGAAAAACAACTCTTTTAAACCGCTTGATCGAACATTATCAGAGCCAGCGAACTGTTTTGCTGATTAACGAATTCGGACAGATCGGCATTGATGGCGAACTATTGGTTCAGGGAAACTACGATAAAATCGAGCTCAATAAAGGCAGTCTGTTCTGTATCTGCGTGCGCACGGACTTTATCTTTGAGGTCGAACGCATTGCGAATGAGTTAAAACCAGAATTACTGATCATTGAGGCGACCGGATTGGCGGATACAACAGAGATGGAAAAAATGCTGGCCCTGCCGAAGCTCCACCAGATGATCCACCTTAAAGCCTGCCTGTGCCTGGTGGATTGCCAGAATTTCCTCAAGATTCGGGAGTTTTTGAATGCACCGGATTCTCAGGTACGGAATGCTGACCTGGTACTGATGAATAAGACCGATCTGGTATCGGAAGGACAGATTGAGCAGATTGGTGCTGTGGTACATAAAATTGCCCCGACGGTACCATTGCTTCGTACTCAATACGCCAATTTCCCATTGACAATGCTCGATGAACTTCGTCGTCCGGATATTGAAGTACGAGGAGATCCCGGAGAAGGCCGGCCAGATCCTGTTGCGTCCATTACGCTCGAAGCGACTGGTTCGTTTACGTATGAGAGTTGGGAACGTTTCACCGAATCCATCAAAAAGCATTTATTACGATTCAAAGGATTTTTTGTCCTCGAAGAACACGTCTGGCATGTCGAAGCCACGACTGCAAGTTGGCTTCAAACTCCAGCAGATGAATCTATTGAAGCCATAAATCGGCTGGTGTTAATCGGTCAGCGATTTAAAGAAGACCAGGTTCAAGCCCTCTTTCATGAGTGTGTGGATGACGAAACTCCATCCACTGTGACGGAGGAGCGATGACGATTCGATCGAACTTCTCACCTGCTTTCCGCCAAACGTCTTTGGTAGTTTCGCTATAAGTGTTCCATCTTCTTTGATAATCGTATCAAGGGTCATCGTATGGTACCTCTTTCTTCCTATAAGTACCTGGACAAAATTATCTGCACATTTTCCTCTGCAATGAATTCATCATTGACAATGTTACCCATCAAATCCTCGTCGTTTCATCTGTTCTCCTATAACGAACATGCGAATATGGTCAATGTTTTACCGCCTTTCATTGTTCACGCAGACTGCGGCGCATTTGCAACATTGAGTTTTTCATCAATTTGGAAAATATCTCGACCCTTCTTATTTTTTTCTTGACCCTTTGTTCTTTGTCTTTGTATCTTACGTCATGAAGGTATTGTGCGAAATTTTGATACGATGATGCACTCACTGATGGGAGAGAAGCATATGTCTGTTGTTGAGCATGGAATAGTGGTTAGTGGCGACATCTTTGGCGAAGTTGACCTGAGAGTGAAAGGAGTCGTGAAAGGCTCGATTTTTCTCCAAAATGCCAATATTTACATCGATGAGACCGGCTATATCGAAGGAGAGATTCGAGCTGATAAGATCCTTGTTGCAGGAGAAATTTTGGGGAATATCACGGCAGAAACATCATTGCAGTTAGCTCCGACCGCGAAGGTTCGAGGGAATATTCGTACGTCTAAACTTTCAATGTCTGAAGAGGCCTTTTTTTCGGGACGGTTGATGATTCAGGAACCTGAACCGGTCGAATTGGAGATTCAGGATTTTAAAGCCTTAACAGAAACTGATTATGATGAGTTGCGGCGATGGCGGATGCGGAATAATATCGAATGAAAGGCCGGTCGTGGTTGTCTGTTTTCCACATATCGAGCATTTGCCGGCCCTGGTATATATGAAGAAATTGTGAGGTCAAAGGAATTTTCGTAAGCTGGACATTCACCGGCACAATAAAATCGGTTGATAATTATCATTTGTCAATTATGGATTACAAGGGAGGATGATCTGGAATGAAGCGCACAAAAAGAATGACGCGTCGTGATTTTTTATGGCTGGCCTCTGTTTCGAGTGTGGGCGTGATGACGGGATGTGCCGTGAATCCGGTCACAGGGGATCGGCAGTTGATGCTAATGTCAGAGCAGCAGGAAATCTCGTTGGACCAGGAGAATTCACCCCATCAATTTTCTTCGGATTATGGGGCCGTCCAGGATCAGGCGTTGAATGATTATCTTTCTCAGGTTGGCAATGATATGGCTGCGTCGTCACATCGTCCGGATATGCCCTATTCGTTCCGAGTTGTCAATGCAACGTATGTCAACGCGTATGCGTTCCCAGGTGGCAGCATTGCGACAACCCGCGGAATTCTGCTCGAGCTGGATAATGAGGCCGAATTAGCGGGATTACTCGGACATGAGATCGGACATGTCAATGCTCGACATACTGCTGAACGCATGAGTAAAGGTCTGTTAGCCAATCTTTTAGTCACCGGAGCATCAGTTTACGCTGAATCTCAGGGAAGCGATTGGGCTCCGCTCATTGGTTTAGGAGGTAATATTGCTGCCGGAGCGCTGCTTGCCAAGTATAGCCGGGATGACGAGCGTCAGGCAGATGCCTTGGGGATGGAGTATATGACGAATGTCGGTTACAGCCCAGAAGGTATGATCGGTTTGATGGAAGTGCTCGTCGGCATTTCCGATCATAAGCCCTCAACGATTGACATGATGTTTGCGAGCCATCCAATGAGTGAGGAACGGTACCAAACAGCCAAAAACCGAGCAGCAGCCGACTATCGGAACGCACAACATTTTCCGATGTACCGTGAGCGGTATATGGATTATACGGCCGCTTTACGACGAATGCGAGCGACGATCGAAAGCCTGCAAGACGGCGAAGAAGCAATGGGACAGAAGAAATTCAGCCGCGCAGAAGATTACTTTGCCGAAGCCCTACGGGAAGCGCCGTATGATTATGCCGGATTGGTGCTCATGTCAAAATGCCAGCTTGCATTAGATAATCCGCAGGAAGCAGAATATTATGCTGAACAAGCCCGTGATGTCTATCCTCAGGAAGCACAAGCTGCTCAGATCGACGGAATTGCGAAACTTGGGCAAAACAATTTTGACGGGGCGTATGAAGCATTTGACAGCTACGATCGTTTATTGCCCGGTAATCCGGGGATAGCTTTTCTCAAGGGATATTCACTGGAAAGTATGGGGCATCGACAGGAAGCGGCCAATGAGTATTATCGTTACTTGCAAACAGTCGACCAGGGCGAACAAGCCCGATATGCCTATCAACGCCTGGTAAGATGGGGCTATATTCAGCCGTAGTACGTTGACAGAATATGCCTGTCCAGGAAAGTCGCCTATTCAAGGCTGTAGGAAAAAATTTTTCACGCCAAACCGTTAAGTTTCTTACTCGTTTTTCTTGGCAGCTTGGCGCGAGATTGAAGACTCGATCTCTTCATCAGCCCTGCTTGAAACCTTTTTAACGGTACGCTATGCATGACGGTGAGGAGTATCATATCGATGGCTATGAAATCTCCCTATCCTTTTCTTGTGATATTTGGGCTCATCCTTTTGCTGCACTCTTCAGCGTTCTCTGCCGAAATTTATCGTTGGACAGATAAAAGCGGGAAGGTCCATTACTCGACGAGTCCCCCATCTGATCTGGCTGTCGGCTCTATTGAAGTGAAACGAAATAATCGCTGGTCTCCCTATTCCGACAAGGCTGTCCCTTCTTCTCAACAGAAACCGATCGTCAGGTATACGACGAGTTCACCTGATGGGGCGAGCGATTCATCTCAATCAACATTTTTTTCTGTAGGGCAGACGATCGTGCAATACGATAAGCAGGATTCGATGATCGTCGTCGATGTCACGGCCAATCTCCGCCTGACGAAACCGTTTGCCGTTGATACCGGGGCAACATATACAGTGATTTCTCCGGTAATCGCTCAAGCTCTTCATGTATCCCCTGCTCCAAATGCGCCGCAGGTGACATTGCAGACTGCAAATGGACGAATTCAGGTGCCGTTGATTAACCTCGACTCGATCAGTATTGGTGATTTAGTTGTTCCAAACGTCATGGTTGCTGTGCATGAGATTGATAAATCGTCTCAAATATTTGGATTGTTAGGCCTCAATTTTTTGAACCGTTTCCAGATGACTGTCGATGCCACAAAGCACCAGCTTATTTTTAAAACCGTCGAGCCTCTTTCTGGCTATAGTACACGGGATTGTGTCGCTGGCCGTCGCGCTTTCGAGCGAGGACGTGCGTTAGATAACGGCTCGAAACAAGAGATCTCCTCGTATAAAAAAGCTATTTCGTTATGCCCGGATTTCATCGAACCGTACTATTATCTTGGGGCGATCTATATTCATCAACAGAATGCGGAAGAGGCGATTGCGCTGCACCGGAAGATTCTTCGAAGGCAACCTGACGAACCTGAAGCACATTTTCGACTTGGAGTCTCGTATATGCTTCAACGCGATTTTCATAACGCACAACAGGAGTTTCAGCGGGCGTTGCACCTTGATTCAGGCCATGCACAGGCGAAAGAATATTTGGATCGTCTAAAAAATCAATAAAATAGTTTATTGCATAACCTGTTATTTCTTAATGTGTTATGGATAATTTGCATGGTTTGCCCGGAAAGAACACAAGGTTCTGTGACAAATTTCTTGACGTCTTCTATATCAATGTGCTACGAAGAGTGTATGTTCTTTTTTGGAGAGAAGATGTTGTAGAGTCATACCGTATATGCAGGAGAAAGAAAGCGATAGCTGGAAAGAGATTCGGGTAAAGGATGAAAGAGTTTTTTATACGCAGAAAAATTGAGAAATACAGGCGACTGTTGGACAAGCATGGTGAGAATCCTCGTTATTTTCAGCAACTCGCTGAACTGCATGGGCAGCTTTCACGATGGGAAGAATCGGCACAGTATTACCAATATGCGATCGAGGCATATTACCAGCAAGGGGCCCGTCTTGGGAGTGATAATGGTTTCATCATGGATCTTTGCCGGGCGTTGCTCGATATTGATCCGTTAAATAGGCTGGCCTATAATACATTAGGGCAGGAATATTGTGGATTGGGTGAGTTTGGAGAAGCCTCGAATCTGCATATCTCGTTTGCGAAGAAGTTACTGAAAGTCGGTCAATATCAAGAGGCTATCGAACAATATCGAAACGTTCTGGTGTTTGAGCCGAATAATCTTGTGGTGCGGCAAAGTGTGTTTTCCTTACTGTGGCGATTTCGGAGAAAGGCGGAAGCCTTGCAGGAGTTACGAAAGATTGCTGAATTGTCTGAAAAAGCCGGAAATGTGATGAAAGCTCTGGAATGTTACAAAAAAGCGGTGAACATTTCGCCGGCTGATACTGAACTTCGAGCCCATGTGAAACGATTGACTCAATGTGTCAGGTCAATACATACGCCGTTCCGACTGGTTGTGAATAAGTAAGGGGAGGGAATAACAGCGACATTGAAGGAGATGTTTATCAGTAGGGATGAGAGCCTGTCTCTGATTCCAAATTGTTAATTCAGTCATTTGGAGGTATCGTGTTATGAAATATAAGACAGTCACAATACCGTGTATTGTAATGGGGCTTGTGTGCTTATTGCTCTTTTTCGGAACCGGATTGAACGTTTCTGCCCAGAAGATCAGCCGGGTGGTCGCTGTCTCTGTCGGGGAAGTTAATGGAACAGCTGAAATTCTTTCCCGAGAAGATGCGAAACGGCAGCAGGGGCAATCGCAGGTACTTGGAACATTATGGAAACCTGCCGCGCCAAAAACCAATATTAACGTTGGCGATCATGTGCGGACTGGAGTCGATTCTTCTCTCACGCTGCATCTGAATGATGGAACGGTTTTTACCCTTTCAGGTGATTCATTAATGGTGGTTGAGGAATTAAAATCTGCGCAAGCTTCGATACCGAGATCAGCGACATTTTTTCTGGAACATGGCACCATTTCGACGAAACATACGACCCGTATTTTAGGACAAACCTCTCAGACTATCCGAACGGAAAATGGAGAGGTCAATTCTCGTATGGGCGAAGTGGAAGTCTATAAACCAGTTCAAAAATATTCCAAACTGTCTACTGAGGCTCCGGCTCAACGGCCATTGTTGGCTCAGGAACCTGTGAGCCACCCCAACCGGACATTTGTGATACATAAGCTCGGAACATCAGTCACAAGAGCAGGGAACGTCGGGTCGATTCAGACGTCTTCCATGGTTTTTCCAGAAACCTGTATCGACAACGATGGCGTGCAATTTATCCTGGATACTCAGGGAGTGGAAGTGGAGCTCTCGAAGCTGGTAGAAAAAAACGGATTTCGCTTTAAAGCCAACCAACCGGTATATGTATTGACAGTGACAGAAGATCAGGCCACTGGGGTGGCTATTCAAAACTTCTCAGGGGATGCTGAAACCGATGTTGAAGGGATCTCGATTGCCGACTTGAGAGAGAATTCGTCGTTGCGACTGGGAGTGAATTCGTTGCTGACGGTCGGCATCAAAGCGACAGATGCCGAGGTTCGCTTCTCCTGCCTGGACGAAGAGCCCGAAGGATTGAATTTCCAGATCTATGGTACAGACGGAAATGTCATGCTTTTACGAGACGGTTCTCCTGGTGGCCAACGTCTGGTATCGCGTGGCGGCCTGGTAAGAAGCGAGCCTGAGCCGCCTGTTATGCCGACTGTCACGCCGGAGACACCGGAGCCCGACATCACGCCGACAGATACGCCGACGCCCGATGCCACCCCGACGCCAATTCCAAGGCCGGGAGGTGTGATCCCATTACCGCCTCCAATTGACGTGATTCCAACGCCGGTTGTGCCATCTTTGCCTGTAACTCATACGTTTGACCCTCATCCCGATCTCATAAATACAACGGCAAGCTCAACTCTTAATGGGGCGGGATGCCCGCAGCCGAATACCTATCGGATCGACGTGTTTGCTCCCTTTGAGAATTTTCTTCCATCCATCAGCGGCGATGGAACTAATAATATCCTGCGTTCCTGGATCACCGACCAAACCGGGTCGCCAAGAGGGGTTATTGCAGAGGGTTCGACGAATCAGTATATCACAGCTTATAACTATGTTCCGCCTCACCAGGAAACTGGAACGCTGGAATATGCATTTTGCTATACACCTTTCACTGATATCACACCTTACGGTACGGTCTATTTTCGGCTGAGAGTATGGGATTCCTATGGCAATCCGAGTAATGTGGTCAGATGCTCGGGTGATTTGGCGACCAATGCTATTACATGTAACTAATCGGGTAAAGAAGTTTTTTTATGATACACCGGATGTCTCAAAAGGCATCCGGTGTTGCTTTTTTAAGGCACGATTCCAACCAGCATGAAGAAAATCTGCAATCTGTTGATCGAACTCGGCATTATTGCGCTCATCCTTGTTCCTCCTGTGTGCTTCGGCGCAGTCAAACCCCATCATATTCGTCTCATCCAGATGACAATCGTCGGGATCGGGATGGTGTGGGCCGTCAAAACAACGATCAAAGGTTCGGCGGTTTATTATCCGGCTCCGTTAGATCTGCCCTTTCTTCTCTTTCTCGGGATCGGAGTGATAAATCTCCTGACCTCGACCTGTTCCCATATTACTGAGCGTGAGTTCTTTCTGGTCTTCTCCTACTTTTTACTCTATTTTCTCGTCGCACAGCAGCTTAAAACGCGGCGCCGGGTTCTCGGGTTGACATTTATTCTCGTCCTGGCGGGCAGCGGAGAATCGCTCTTTGGCCTCATACAATATCTTCAGGGAGCGACTACCGTCCTCGGCCAGCATACTCCGAATATCGGAACAGTGAATGCCACCTACATCAGTCATAACCATTTTGCCGGATTTTTGGTCCTGGTTATTCCTCTGGTCATCGGCTTGTTTCTGGGGACCCTTCAGGTCGAAAAACGTCTGTTGCTCTTTCTTCTGCTTGGCATCATGGGAGCCGCATTCGTGTTATCCCTTTCCCGCGGAGGCTTGTTGAGCCTCGGTTGCGCTGGAACAGGCTTACTGCTGTGTTTGGCGCTGAAACACTGGCATGAGATCGGCTTCTGGAAAATATTCATTGTTCTTATACTGCTTGTCGGATTCATCGGTAGCGTTATCTTTTTTGTCGGCTTTTCTCCGATCGCTCATCGCTCCCTCTTCAGGACCATTCTGCCTGACAAAGTTATCGTCGGGCATGAAATTAGACTGCCGATCTGGCGAAATGCCCTGGTGCTCGTCAAAGAATTTCCGCTCTTCGGAAGCGGTCTGGGAACGTTCGGATTTGTCTTCCAACGCTATTGCCCACCGGAAATCCATCAGAACCGGCAGGTGTATGCTGCCCATAACGATTACCTCGAGTTGCTGATTGAAATGGGGATTCCTGCCCTTTTGCTGGTGTTGTGGGGTATCTACCGATTGTATCGTCATGTGTTGAACATCTACTTTCGCTATGATGATCCTTTACTGACGTCTCTTCTCATCGGAGGACTCACAAGCATTACAGCGATGGCGGTCCACAGTTTTTTCGATTTCAACTTACAGATTCCTGCGAATGCCGTATTGTTTGTTATCGTGCTGGCCTTGACGACAGCGTGCGCCCAGTTACTTTCTTTCGGTCGAAGAACCCATGCAAACTCGGAACGCCACAATACGTCGTACCGGATAAAAGCGTTTTCCTGGAAATTTGTCGCAGCGTTGCTTCTGGTTGTTCTGGCGATCGTAATCCATGCCCGCAAAGAGCTTGCCGGTCTGTATGCCCAGAACGCGCGGTTAGTCTCGAGCCGGGGAGATCTGTTTGGACCGATCGAATATTACCGGAAGGCGATTGCCATCGATGGCAATAATCCGGTGTTGCATGCCTCCCTGGCCGAATATTATTGCAGGCTGGGAAAGAAAACGCCCCATGCCGAAAAATGGTATCGTCTCGCTGCTGAAACATACCGAAAGATGATTCCGTTGAACCGCTATGACGCGACTACATATTATTATCTCGGGCAAATGTATGACCACCTGAATCGGATCGATGAGGCCATAGAAATGTTTCGTCAGGCCATTGCATATAATCCGAGGTTTGCCTTCTATTACGAGGTCTTAGGGAAATATTACCTTTCGTTAGGAGGAAGAGCCCAGGCGATAGATGTCTTCCGACAGGCTCTCCAACTCGATCCATCACGTATGGAAGATATTTTGCAGACATGCCGACAGCGCAACTTTGCGTACGATGAGTTGCGACAACTCGTTCCAGAGGAAGCTGATCTTCGACGAAAATTCGCGTATTTTCTGGCTCGGCAGCATGCCTGGGAGGAAAGCAAGCAGGAATACCGTGCTGCGATCGAATTGTCAGATTATTCACAAGTCTATTATGATACAATGCTTCAAGCCTGCCGGAACAGCAAGGATTATCAGTGTATGCGGGAACTCTGGCAGGAACTGTGGGATAAAACGCCTCAGAATGTTGATTATCCCTTAGCTATCGCCAGGAGTTTCGAACAGGAGCAGCAATGGGAGGCTGCGATAAAAATGTATACGCAACTCCTCGATACCTTTCCGAACGCGACCAGCGCAGTCCGGCGTTTGGCGGAACTTCACCAACAGCAGGGACAGCGCGATGAAGCGTTTCGTTTATATACAGAACTTCTCACCCGGGAACCTGCGAATGTCATACACTATCATCATCTCGCGGCAATGCATCAGCAAGTTCACGATTGGGACGCTGCGATTGCGATCTATCAGCAAGCGCTCGATGCCGGGTTGGCCCAGGCTGAAATTCATAGCAGCCTGGGAGCATTGTACACCCAGACCGGTCAGAGGTCAGAAGCGATGAAAGCCTACCGGCAGGCATTTGAGGCCGGAGAAGCCCGTATGAGCGTCTATAAAGAGGCCGCAGCACTGTATCGTGCTCAGAAGAATGAAATAGGACTTGACTTTTTATGGGAAACTTATGCCTTTGTCAACAGACACCATCCTGAGAAATTATTCGAACTTGTGAAACATTATCATGCACAGGGGGAATGGCTGAAAGCTGTCACCCTTGCCAAGGAAGTCATTGCGAATGCGCCGACGAATACGGAGTACCGGATGTTCCTGGCATCTCTGTACGAACAAGAACACATGAGGGCAGAAGCGAACGAGCAATATCGCAAAATTCTTCGTATTCAACCCGGTCACCGAGAGGCTGCGCAAAAGCTCTCTCGTTTGGGAGAGTAAGTTTTTTACCACAACATCGCAGCATATAGAGCAATCTTAAATGAAATGTGGTTTGGTGAAACAGCCATTCCTGCCTGTTTCACAGACAAGCATGTCTGTGCCGCCATCACAATTGACAGAAGTGCAACCCTCCTGCCAGGGTTTTAAATCCTGGCAGGGTTGCGATACACCTGATTCAGGACATTTATAGAGAAGACACATGTTTTTCAAGACCAAAAAATCCGACCCGAAGCAGCAGCTTATTAATGAAGAAATGCGGTTTTTGCTTGAACCTGATGAGCGCTGGTTCGCAAAGAACTTACAGGCTCGTTTGCTTGACGAAGGCTGCAATTTTCCACTGACCCTGGCAAAACCCCGCTTTTATGAATTGATGCTGACGAGGCTGGCCGATAAGGTCGAGCCTGATGCTCGTAAGCAAATCGAGGCTTTCATGCCAAAACCTTCCGGGCAGGCCGCTTCTGGAATCTTTCACGTAAGTTTTTTTCAAGCGATGCGGTTCTTCGCGTCTCGCCTCGATCAGGCCGGACAGGTTATGGCGCTCGAAGTGATTGAAACGATCCAGATAATCCATCTTGAATCACAGGTCGATGACACAATCTTTCAAGAAGATCGCGCGTCGTTTGAACGATATGTCGCAGAACGGTTTGTCCGACTTTGGACAACAGCGTATCCTGAACTGGTCGAAAACATATCGGACTCAGCTCTTCTCTGCCGTCGTTTGCATATAGCGTTGACAACTTCGTTGTTGCGTAAGATGAATGCCAGACAGGCATTCGAAGAAGCCTTTCATTCTCTCCCGTCTCTTCTTAAAGCCATGCAAGAGGATCATGCTGAATTCTGCCGTTTTATGGCATTCTGCCGCGAACGGATGCCCTATTTCATTCATGTGGTTTCGCAGATCTTCTGGCGCACTCTCGAAACGTTTCGTCAGGAAATGCATGCAGCACTCGCAACCCGTAACTCGCAACCCGTGACTCGCAACCCGTGACTCGTATTATGACAATTCTTCTGATCAGTTCCGACTCGATCGATGTAAAAATGGCAGGTCCGGGTATTCGATACTGGGAATTTGCCAATCATCTCGCCAAACAGCATGATGTGATCGTGTTGATGCCAAATCAATCGACATTGACGCATCCTAAAATTCAGCTCATTCAACAGACTCGCCATACGTTGTTAAAAGCTTTGAAACAGGCTGATGTGGTGGTCACACAGGGCTTTTCCTATCCGCTGGCTCCGATTGTGATGATGGAAAAGCCGCTGGTTGTCGATCTGTCGTTTCCCTTAAGCGTTGAACTGCTCGAGCATCATGCCCATCTGCCTTTACAAGAAGCCAATCTTTCCCATCGCTATTGCGTCGAGCGTACGAAAATGCTCTTGCGCCGGGGAGATTATTTTTTATATAGCCACGAAGCCTTACGTGATTATTGGTTGGGGATGCTGACAGCGGTGAATCGTTTGCACCCAAAACAATATCGGCAGGATTCTAATGCTGATCGCTTGTTCGGTTGCGTGCCGTTTGGACTGCCGGAAGAACCCCCGGTGCAAACGAGGCCTGTGTTCAAAGGTGATGGAGCAATTTTCCCCCAGGAAAATATCTCTCCGGAAACGGATACAATTCTATTGTGGGGTGGCGGGCTTTGGAAATGGTTCGATCCCCGTTCGCTGATTCGAGCGATGGGTGAAATTTCCGCAACCCGGCAGGATATTAAGCTACTTTTCATCTGTGGAAAGCGGGTGGATAGCAAAGAGAAACAGACAAATGTCGCTTATTCGACAGATGAGGCGATCGAGCTCAGCAGAAAGCTGGGAGTGTACAATCGGACGGTATTCTTTAATACAGGTTGGGTTCCCTATGGCGATCGCGGCAGCTATTTCCGCGAGGTGCAGATCGGAGTCAGCACGCATTATCGAAATCTTGAAACCCGTTTTTCCTTCCGTACCAGGATTTTAGATTATTTATGGGCGGAACTGCCGATTATCACCACTGGCGGTGATGCGCTCGGGGAGCTTGTTGAACAGGAACAACTGGGAGTTGTGGTCGAACCGAACAGCGCCTGGCAGCTTCGAGAAGCGATTCTGAAATTGGCAGATGACCACGAATTTGCCGCACAATGTCGTGAGAATATCCGGCGCGTGCGTCAGCAGTTTTTGTGGAGTCGTTTGATGAAACCACTCGACGAATTTTGCGCATCTCCCTATCGAACAAGCCGGCTCACATCATTCATAAAATTCTGTCATCTTGTAAAATTTTATATGACAACGGCGAAAATTCTGATACAATACCGGGGATACAAAAAAGTGCTCCAAAAAGTAAAGAGTAAGATGCAACATGAAGGCGGAAAGTGCATCCACTCTAGCAGATGATGCAGCCACGAATGCCATGAATGTCACGAAATGAGATGGGGCTGCCTCGAATGCCGCGAATTTCACGAAAATTACTTGTCATGATCGTAAAAAATCTTGCATAGATTTAGCGTATGTTTTTGCAGGTGGTCATGGTAGAATGTGAACAGTGTTCTGGTGGGCCAAAAAGCAGGCCGGCCCTACGTAACTGCGACACAAAGGCAGGAAGATCATGAAATTGCTGATTGCCCTGGTTAATTATAATACGACCGAACTCCTGGTCAAATGTCTGGACTCCCTTGAGAGCCAGCACCTTGACGTTGATTATCGCATTGTGGTCGTCGATAATAATTCACCGGATGGAGGCGCCGACCAGATACGCGAGGCCTACCCGGAAGTCACGGTTTTATGCAACTCTCAGAATGGAGGCTATGCGAAAGCCGTCAATCAAGCGATTCGAGAATTCAACTCCGACTACATTCTCTTACTGAACCCTGATATTGAAGTTAAACCCGGTTCGCTCGAGCGTATGCTCGCTTTCATGAATACAACTCCCGATGCGGGAATCATCGGCGGCAAATTATTGAATCCTGATGGAACATTGCAATACTCTTGCCGAACCTTTTATACACTACCAATCATCCTCTATAGAAGAACCTTTTTAGGAAAGCTCTTTCCAAACAGCAAGATACTCACTCGTCATCTGATGCAGGATTGGGATCATCAATCTGTCCGCGAAGTCGATTGGATGCTCGGCGCGTGCCTGATGATTCGGCGCAACGCCTTACGCGAAGTCGGCTTGATGGATGAACGCTTTTTCCTCTATTTCGAAGATGTCGATTGGTGCTATCGCATGAAAAAATGGGGCTGGAAAGTGTATTACGTGCCACAGGCTGAAATGGTGCACCATCATCAACGCCAAAGTGCACAGGGATTCATAAATAAAACTCTGACCTACCATATCACCAGTATGTTTCATTTTTATGCAAAATGGGGCATGTTCATCGGATGTTTGAAAAAATATCGGATTGTGCTGGGAATGCTCCTGTTCATCGTCCTGGACCTGGCAGCGATTAACGCGTCGTTTTACGCTGCTCATTACATTCGCGATCATTTGCTCTCATTTCTCAAGAAACCCCATATCCCATTTCTGTACTACCATAAATTTCTGCTTTTTGTGAATGTTGTGACCCCTCTTGTCTTCTCTTCACTTGGGCTGTATCGTTTGAAACAGGGGGAATTGTGGGTGGACGAAATTTTTCGGGTCGGAAAAGGAGTCATTGTAAATGCCCTTTTGTTGATGGCTGGTTCATACCTCGTGCAGGGCTATGAGTTTTCACGGGTTATGATCAGCCTGTTTGCGGTGCTGGCGATGTTCAGTTGTTTTGCCTTGCGCTGGGGGGCAGTTTCATGTTATCATTTTTTACTGAAGAAAGGCTTTAATCTGCACCGTACATTGATTATCGGCACTGGAAAATCTGCGACTGTTGTGCATAAGGTCTTACAAAAACATCGTGAAACGGCATTTGACGTGGTTGGATTCATCTCTGATCCCCATGAGAACATTGCGAGTGAAACTGAACAAGCCTTCCCGATCTTGGCTGATATTACCCAGCTTCCTCTGGTCATTCGTGAGCATGACATTAACGAACTCATTATCACAACCGACTCGGATTCACGGGAAATCGTCTCCCGCTCCAAACAATTGGGGGTAAATGTGAGGCTGATTACCGACTTTGAGAGCCTCAGCGTTCATGAAACCCGATTTGAAGAACTGGCCGGACTCCCGATGGTTTTCTTTAAGGGAACTCCACTCTTTGGAATGAACCTGCTTATCAAGCGCTTAATGGACGTCTTGTTCTCTGCGGTCGGACTCGTGCTCTTATCACCATTATTAGCGCTTATTGCCTTTTTTATCAAGCTTGAAACGCCGGGCCCCGTGATCTTTCATCAAAAACGAGTCGGAAAAAATGCGGAGCCGTTTACCATGTTAAAATTTCGTTCGATGTGCCATCACGCTGAAGACATGAAGAAAGAACTTTCCGATCAAAATGAGGCGCATGGCCCCTTGTTTAAAATGAAGAACGATCCCCGGCATACGAAAGTCGGACGGATCATCCGAAAACTCAGTCTGGATGAATTGCCGCAGCTCTGGAATGTATTGCGTGGCGATATGAGTCTTGTCGGTCCTCGTCCTCCTGTCCCTGAAGAAGTTGCCGCATATGATAAAAAGGCCTGTAAACGCCTGGAAATCAAACCGGGAATTACCGGACTATGGCAGGTGAGTGGACGGAGTGATTTAACCTTTGACGAAATGTTAAAACTCGATGTCTATTACATGTGGAACTGGTCGCTTTCGAATGACATCAAGATTCTTCTGAGAACGATACCGACCGTGATTTCCGGTGATGGAGCTTATTAAAACATTGCCACGAACTTACCGTTGATGATGAAAAATTTCTCGCTTCCTTTTCGTGAAGGCGTTCACATCAATCGGGTTGATGTGAAACCGATCTGAACAGTCTTACAAGATCTTCAACTGCTCGTTGAATGAGGCGACGATTTAGCCTTATGCGACTTAAACGCAAAGGTGACGGTTGACTGACAGTCTGCTCGTCATCTTTGCGTTTGAGCGTGCATGATGTTGTCCTGAACGATCAGGAATGTTCAGTGTTTGTAAGCTGTTAGCAAGCCGGCACTTGTCATGACTGACGGCATACTTACTTTTCTCCTCTATTTTCCCAGTGTGTCATCTGTTCAAAGACTTATATCTCTGGCAGACTGGCTGCTGCGACTGCCTGTCCGACTCTTCTGCTCTGCTCATCGGGGACATGCAAGGTGATTCGCTCATTGAGTTCAGGGAATTCTTGTGCGAGAACCTTTTTGGCATGTTCGAGAAGAATTTCTCCTCCGCGTCCAGAAGTGACTCGGCCTAACATGAGCAGGTTTTCATAGTCATAGTATTCGGCGTAATGTGGCAAGGTATAGCCAAGATAGACACCAATGGTTTCGAAAATTTTCTCAGCCTGCCGATCGCGGTTATTGGCTTTTTCTTGAACGGTTTTTAACCGCTCAGGTAACAAAATATCATCTGGAAAACTGATCCCGGCGGCTGGAGCGAGTTTATTCACGGCTTGCTGTGAGAAATAGAGTGCTCCGACACCGTAATCGCCAGACCATTCGTCAATGGCCGCCTGCTCGTTAAAATCGACCGGCGCAAAAGCCAGTTCATTCAAGTATCCGGTAATGCGCCCCTCAGGATTCAGATAGCCGACCGCTTCGCTCGAACCCATTGCGATGCCGAGCATGGCGTCCTGTTGTAATGACATCGCGCCCGCCAGAGCCGTGACATCCCCATCGTTAATAATAACAAGCGGAACATTCCATTCCTTTTGAAGCTTTAAAAACATCGGCTTAATCGCTTCATCAAAGGCTTTCTCCGGGATCGCTCGGAATAATGAGGCGATTTTGGGCTGGTTGGCAATAAAGATACCGGCAGAGCTTCCTCCGATAGCATCGACGCGAGGCATATGGGAAGCGGCTTGCTTCAGTCCTTCAGCGATGCGTGTGTAGTGATAAGCTGGATCGGCCTGTCCGACGGGGTCCCAGCGAATTTCTGTGCTGAAAAGAGGTTCTCCATTGATGACCGCGGCTAATTTATAATCGCTTGCGCCCAAATCGAATCCAATACGGCAGCCTTCAAGATGGCCGCCCACCGAGGCTCCCATTTCTTGCGTGTCTGGTACCTGGGCAGCTCCAACAATGTCTACAGTGAATGGCTGTTCATAGACTCGTTGCATCAGTTTGGTATCGAAATCTCGTTTCCCGCCGGACGAATACGCTTCTTGAATAGCCTGACAGAAAGAAGTCGGGCCGCTCAAGTAGATTTTCCATCCCCCTTTGGCCCATAATAAGAATTTAATATGCCGGTCGATAACACGCAATGTATCAGCGTCATACTGTGAACCGGGTTGAAAAATTTGCAGGTCATGTCGGCTGATAAAACCATTTTCCCGTTCGATAGCAATAGCCAGGTTCGTCGAGGTGCCGGAATCGGATACGGCCTGACGATAACTTCGATTTGCAAGAATCGCTGGAATAAACTGAGGGTCGAGCGGGGCTTGAATTGTCGGAAATGTCGTCAGCAGTGAAGATGTCGATGACATGTGGATCCTCCTCATGAAAGAAAGCTGACAGGTTTGAAAAAAATGGCGATGCTGTTTTCGAGCAAGCGACATTCCATAATGTTGGTTCGAAAATTTTACTGAATGCAAACACAATAAAGCGAACGTTCGCTTCTGTCAAGTTCTTTTTGGCCAGAATCCATATATCTCATTGTGAGAGGGCGAAGGAGGATTCTTCTGCACATGCTAAATCAGAATAGATAGTGTTTGTTGTGTCTATCAAAGGAGAGATTCGGCGTTGTAATCTTTTTTTGCTTGACATGGCGAACGTTCGCATTTAGCGTGTTGAAATATATTTTCTAGGAGAAGGCGTATTACAGAAACGATTGAAAAGAACTCGACAAGATTGATTGAAGATCTCTCCTGTTCGGCAGAGTATTCGTAGGTTTCGACAGGCTCAACACGAACGGATGCTCCCTATAACTATTGTGGAAATTCGACATTGTCGAGATAAAGATTTGTGGTTATTGACTGATGAATGTCGCGTCTGACCGACCGCTGATGGACATGACTCAATGGCTGCCGATCTCAAAGCCTATGGCATTACCACGAAGTGTGACGCTGGTTGGGCCGAGCGGTTCAGGAATCACGACGGTCACAAAAGAATTAGAAAGCATGGGATATGAGGTGATTCAGCCTGCGCTGTTAGAAGCCATCCATGACGACGCGCAACGCTCGCAGCTTCATGCGTACATTCCGAAAATTTGGGAAGCCTTAGACCAGGGAGTCCCGCTGGAAAAATTGGCTGACTATGCCGAAAATTTGTGTCAGGAAGTGCAAAAATGCCAGGGGAATATCACGATTTTCCTGTATTCCGCTATTCCGGTGCTGACAAAACGCCAGGAAGAAAGTCGCCTGAAAACCCGTCTTTCACAAGAGTATAATCTGCCCCATCAACAAGCTTTGCAAATTGAACAGCAAGTGTTGAAGCCCTTTTCGGAAATTGCTCAGATTAAATTAGATACGACGGATTTAAGCCCTTTGCAGGCACGGCGTACTGTCAACTTGTTGTTGAATTTACACTTTCCATTCGAAACAAACAGTTATGAAAAACTTGTCGATCACGTTGTCTCCGACTTTTTTCGTTCTTTTGCTGACGTGCCGCTCATCCAGGATATTCTTTCACAACTCGATGCGACTCGGGATTTCTTGAACCTCCAACAACAATATGCCGAGGCGATTGATGCGGCGAAAGTGACAGCATCGAATGCGCGTATTTTCCTGATCGGAGAAGGTTCGTCATTATCGGCCTTGCAAAGCGCAGCGTGGTTACTCCATAAGGGGTACAGGCAAATTCTCAATGTACAGCGAATTCCTTCATCGGATCTGCGTTTTACCGATATTTCGAACGGCATTGTGATCATGTGCTCGAATTCCGGTAATTCGGCAGAGATCAAACAAAATATCGAAGAGGGACGTTTTGATGAGGCGAAACTCGTGATCGGATTGACAAACCATGAGGATTCGGTTGTCGGCGAGTATTGTAAGGAACATGGGGTCTTATTTCCGTTACACGTTCCGGTCGAAAAGCCGATTGCGGCAACTGTCAGTGTCACAAAATCGATTCTGATTGCATCAGCAGCATTAGCGAAAATCGGAGAACTGTTAGGAGAACCTGAAGTGTATGACCAATTTTTTGAGGATGCTGCCAATCTTCCGGGATTGTTACGGAACGTGTTTACCCAGCGACGAGTCAACGCGATTGCTCATGTTGCCAAGATTTTAGCGCGTGGTATGGCGAAATCGCGGCATGGGTATATCACGGCTGCCGGATTTCTGAGTGAGTGCCTGCTGGCAGAAGCATCGCTTAAAGCCAAGGAATTAGCCCGTGAACATCTGGAACCGATTTTCAACTCTCTGTTTCATGGCCCCTTAAACCCGGATGTCGGAACGGCAATCTATTTAGAGGATCCTTTGGTGTCGATGGACGCGATGAAAAAGCATGTGGATAAATTGGCCCTGTATATCCCGACGGTTGTGACAGTCGGGCCGCACGATTTCGGCGTACCCAATATCTTTCTTCAGCAAACGACACCCATCAATAGTTTGCTGTTACACCTTGTCACGCTTCAATTGACCTATTTCCTGATCGGTCTGGAACATGGATTCAGTCTGGAGGAAATTCAGTATCCGATTCGTTTGAGTAAAGTTGTGCTGGAAAGCCCGCTTGTATAAAAGTGAACCACGGCATAGCTGATGGGTTAAAAAAAATAAACCACAGAATACACAGAACACACGGAAAAGGACGGAAGGTTTCGATAATATTGAGCGGCATGATGAATATACCAGAATACGCCGTTGAAACGGGCGCAATTTAAGTCCAAGACGATTTTTCTGTGTCTTCCGTGTATTCTGTGGTGAAAAAAAACATGGTCTGGGGTCGCTGGTATGCCAGATATGCTGGTGAAGTTGTATGAACTGCCGCCCCTGGATGCGGCGCTTGCGCAGCAGCAAGCACAGGGCATCACGATCCGGCGCGCACTTGTGCTGGAAAAACAGCTTGTTACCGAGTGGGTTTGCACACATTTTTCTCGCGGCTGGGGCAATGAATGCGACGTGGCGTTTTCTCGTCAGCCGGTATCCTGTTTTATTGCCATCAAAGAGAATCAATTGCTTGGCTTCGCTTGCCATGATGCGACTTGCCGCAATTTTTTCGGGCCGATGGGGGTTGGGGAGCGTTGTCGGGGACGAGGTGTTGGAAAAGCGTTGTTATTAGCGTGTTTGCACGGAATGAAAGAACAAGGGTATGCCTATGGTGTGATCGGCTGGGTCGGACCGGCGGAATTCTACCGTAAAATTGTCGGGGCTGTTGAAATCGAGGGGTCAAGCCCTGGAATCTATGCCGGGCTGCTTAGAGGAGCTATTGATGATTCATTATTAGTCATTGACAATTGACAACTGACAATTGACAACTGACAATTAAGAAATGTCTGCAATCGATTTTGCATGTGCGTTTGGAACGTATCTTGAGTCAGGAGCGGTTGTGATCGGGCGAGACACCCGTCGTACCGGGGAACGGCTTCGATCGTCGGTTCTCTCCGGATTACTCTCGACGGGAATTCATGTCTATGATGCCGGGATTGTTCCGACACCAGTGTTGCAGCATGCTGTGACGCGGCTTGAGGCGAATGGAGGTATTTCCATTTCCGGCCCGAATTTGGGAGCAGAATGGAAAGCTCTGCGATTTTTCGGCAGTGATGGCGCACCTTTGAATAGCTATCAAGATGAAGAATTGCTGGACATCTTTTATAATGGCTCATTTTCATCAAAACCCTGGGATGAGCTTGGGACATTAACCTCATATCCCGATGCGTTGCACAATTATACCAAAGTGCTGAAGACGTTTCTCGATCTGGATGCGATCCGTGCGCGGCAGTTTAAAATTGTGCTGGACTGTTGTCGTGGAACCGCGTCGCACTATGTGGCAGAGTTTTTTACGGAACTAGGGTGTGAGATTGTGGCGATTAACAACGAACCATCTCCTGATGCTGTCTATGCGCCATTGCCGGAAACACGGCACACACAAGCCGTCTGCCAGATTGTCAAGCCATTACAAGCGGATGTCGGATTCTATTTTAATCTCGACGCGACCAGCCTTGTCGTGATCTCCGATGAAGGACGTTCTCTGGGGGAAGAATACACGTTTGCTTTATTGACCGACTATATTTTGTCCGAACATCCGGGAAAGCCTGTGGTGGCGAATATGTCAACTTCTCATTTGATCGATGACCTTGCCGGACGATATGGATCTGTTGTGTCCAGATGCCGGATCGGTCAGAAGTATATCATTGAGCGGATGCGTTCGTTAGGAGCTATTTTCGGAGGAGAGGGCAGTGGAGGTGCAGCGTTCCCGGATTTCCTGTATGGATTTGATGGGATCGTTTCGATGGGAGTCATTTTGCAAATGTTAGCACAGCGCCAGACCAGCATTTCTGAAATTGTCCGTTCTTTTCCTCATTATACGATAAAAAAAGCTTTTGTCCGCTGTCCTGTTCATCTCTTTCATCCAGTGCTGCATCGCGTATCCGAGACCTTTTCCGGAAATCGAGTCGATGTGACTGATGGCGTAAAGATTTTCGTTGACGCCGGTTGGCTGCATATTCGTCCTTCTCGAAACGAGCCGATCATGCGGGTTATTGCTGAGAGTCCGGATGCGGAGGAAGCTGAGAATTTATTGCAGCAGGGGAAAACGGAAGTCAGAAAAGCGATGCTGTAAAGAATGAAAAATGAAAAATGAAAGATGAATTAAGTTCGAATAGATCTGAGCTTCAATCATTCCTGGCTCAAATTATTTCTAGATGTAACGATTTATCACCTTGGTTCTTGCTCATTTTTCACTTTTCAATCATCTCCTATGGCACGAGTTCATGCGTTGAAAATTAGTATTAGCGGGGTTCGTGGAATCGTCGGCGATTTTTTAACGCCACAGCTTATCGAGAGCTTTGCTAGGGCCTTTGGCACCTTTGTCGGACCCGGGCGGGTGATGGTAGGACGCGATACCAGGACGTCGGGAGAAATGTTGTTTCACGCCGTCTGTTCTGGCTTGCTTTCAACGGGTTGCATCCCTGTTGATTTAGGAATCTGCCCGACTCCGTCCGTGCAGATCCGGACGAAAGAGACTGAGGCTCTCGGTGGAATTATCATTACCGCGAGTCATAATCCCTCACAATGGAACGCCTTGAAATTTATTGGCAAAAATGGTATTTTTTTGAATGAATATGAGTCTCGGTCCCTTGTCGAAATTTATCATGATGGTAACTTTCGACGTTGCTCCGATGACGAAGTGAATAAGACCCGTTCCGATCCTCATGCAATCGAGTCGCATTTAGAGAAAGTGCTTGAGTATGTCGATGTCGATTTGATTCGGGGAAAACAATTTAAAGTCGCGTTTGATTGCTGCAATGGGGCGGGCTCACTGATGACGCCCCGCTTGCTGAAAGAGCTCGGCTGCCAATTGATTCCGATCAATACGGAACCAAACGGCATCTTTCCCCGTGAACCGGAACCGACCCCGCAGCATTTGACGCAGCTTTCCTCGACGACAAAGCTCTCTGGCGCGGATGTGGGGTTCGCTCAGGATGCCGATGCTGACCGTCTGGCGATCATTAACGAGCATGGCGAAGCGATCGGAGAAGATTATACCCTGGCGCTTGCCGTGCAATTTGTCTTGTCCAAGACTCCAGGGCCGGTGGTGGTGAACCTTTCGACATCACGAGCCATCGATGATATTGCCCAGCGCTATGCATGCCCAATCTATCGGACGAAAATCGGGGAAAGTAACGTGATCGATAAAATTCTGGAATGCCAGGCGATTGTCGGCGGAGAAGGAAACGGCGGTGTGATGATTCCTGCGATCCATCCTTGCCGCGATAGTTTTATTGGGATCGCCATCGTGTTGCAATATATGGCTGAAACAGGAAAACGCCTCTCCGAATTGGTCGAAATAATCCCACGTTACCACATGTTTAAGCGGAAGCTCCCTCTGCCCTCCGATAGAATTTTTGGTATCGTCGAACGGCTGAAGCACCAATATGCGTCGTCTCATATCGATGTGACTGATGGCTTAAAGATTTTTTTTGACGAGCAGAATGCCTGGGCTCATATTCGTCCATCAAATACAGAGCCGATTCTGCGTGTTGTCAGTGAAGCTCCGACTCCTGAACTGGCAGAACAGCTCAACGATACTATTCTGAATGAAGCAAAATTGGTTCGTCGGTCCTCGTTATAAGTGTGTGCTCAAAGGTTTTGCTCTGCTCCATCCCAGAGATGGGGCAGGTTTTGTCTTTGCCATTTCTCTAGCAGCTCATCACTTTTTCCTTGCCAGAAATTCACTGAGACACATACTGTAGAACGTACGTAATGTCGCGATTCCCAGTTGAGCAAATTTTTTAACGAGGAACAATAAAAAGTATGAAATCCTCATCGGGCCAAAAAGATGTAATGATTTCGATTATATTTGCCGCCGTGCTGATCGCTGGTTCTTTGCTTTTTTTAGGATGGCAGATGCAGCAGCCTCCCGAACCGGAGCAACCTGCTATTGACGAAGCGCAATTGACGCAGCGTATAACAACGCGGGTGCTTTCAGTCGTTCAAAAGAAGCAAGCGCCTCAGCAGTTAAGTTCAGCACTCATCCGGCAAGTGAAGGATGCCGTCCTTTCAGAATTCTACAATAGTGAATTCCGAACGCAGTTAAAAGCCGAACTTCTGGCTGAACTGCAAGATGGAGAATTTCTCGAGCAACACATTGAGGCTGGTATTCAGAATTTCATCAAGAAACGGGATGAAGTGCAGCGCCAGGCGCGGGCCGAACGAGCTAAACAAGCGCAGGAACAAGCCAAAAACGTCCGGCGAGTGTCGCCTGAGCGCGATCATCTTTATGGCAATCCTGATGCCCTGATTTCGCTGATTGAGTATTCCGATTTCGAATGCCCGTATTGTAAGACGTTCCATGCGACACCGCGCGAAATTGTCGATGCATACGACGGGCAGGTTAACTGGGTCTATCGTCATTACCCATTGCAGTTCCACAATCCTGGCGCGCAAAAACAGGCTGAAGCTTCTGAATGTGCGGCTGAATTAGGGGGAAATGACGCGTTCTGGGCTTATGCGGACACGATTTATGAGCGGACGACATCGAACGGCAAAGGTTTTCCGATCGAACAACTCGTGCCTCTGGCAAAAGAGATTGGACTGGATGCTACGCAATTCCAAGCGTGTTTGGAGAGTGGGAAATATGCCAAACGCGTTCAGGATGAACTACAAGAGGGCGCGAAAAGCGGCATTTCAGGAACGCCCGGAAGTATTTTGCTGAATAACACAACTGGTGATGTCAAACTCATGTCCGGTGCGCAGCCCGTTGGAAGCTTCAAAGCGGAAATCGATAACATGCTTCAGTAAATGATATGAATAGCACGTCTCCAACCCATTATGCATATATCTTCGCCGCCATTCGATTATTGTATGAGGCAGCGAAAAAGTGTGTCCGCAGTGAGATCCATTGTTGCTACAGCGGATTCTCCTTGAACAGGATATCGAGGGTTTCTTCGGCGACTGCGCGGATCTCCTGGGATTCTGAGCTGCTGTGAAGAATGTTCTTCAAGACGGTAATGCCGCGAGATGAGCCGATACGCCCAATCGCTTCAATCGCTTCAAGCCGGAGTTGTTGCGAACGGTCGTGTTCAGCGATAGTTGCCAGACTGTAAATCCCCTCTTCCAAACGCAGAGATCCGGCAGCTTGAATCAGCGTTGAAAGGAGTTCGGCTTCTTCATCATCCTGGGAATGGACGATCAGTTGTTTGAGCCGATTATACATTTTCCCGGCGTGCATTTTACCTTCTTCGACTCGTTGAGCGACAACATCATTGAGTAAATGCACTAAATAGATCCACTCTTCCGGGTTCTGCAGATGCGCCAGCAGCCGAACAATCTCAACTTTTACTGCGGGATTTTGTTCGGTAAACAGCACTTCACGGAAATTCCCAGCCTGTACGTCGCGTTTTTGGAGCGCTTGTATCGCATATAATCGAATGTGGGGGGCTTCGTCATGCAGCATGCTCAAGAGAATATCGGTGGCGTGTTCTGTAGGAACCTGCGAATAATAGCCAGTAATTTCCAGTCGAATATCAGGATGTGGATTATCGTATGACGCTTCTGCCAGGCATTGATCCGCCAGCGGCTGCTCCATCTGTATCAGCGCGTTTAACGCTTCGAGGCGAATATTTTCTTCAGGATGGGAGAGCAGTTCGTAAATGATTTTAATGGCATGAGGCGAACCGTTATAGACGAGTAGCGTAATAATCTGCTGGTACACCTCCGAGAAATTATCCCAGCGAATGAGTTGTCTGAGTTCAACGAGCAGGTCGTCAATATCGTACAATTCCTGGAATACCCATAAGACACCGTTCCAATCCTCGCGATCCGGCTCCTGAAAGGTTTGAATCAGCCCTTCCAGAATATCTTTGGTCACAATGCGGTGATGGGCCAGAATCACAAGTACTGGAGGATATTGCCAGATCGAACGGTCGTGCCGGACCAGAATATCGTCAACCTCACGTTCATCCAAATTCGAATACATCACAACCCGAAATGCAAGTTTGGCGTCGTGATGACGTCCGACTTTGTGGTACAGCAGGCCGAGATAGAGGTAGAGGTGAGGATTCTGCACCTCGAAAGAAGAGAGCTTTTCGAGTAACGTAATTAAAGTCTGCAAATGCTTTGAATCGAGAGGCAGCTCAAGAAGTGTTCGATAGTACACGAGGGCTTTATGGAAATGACCGATGTCTTCGTAGAGCTTCGCAGTGACGAGATAGAGCGGCAACTCTTCTGGTACCCGGCGGATGGTGCGCTCGTATTCATTAATCATCTCTTTGATGATTCGTTGAAATTCTCGATGCGACGTGTCGTACATCTCTGTCAGGAGCATTTCTATCTGTTCACATTCTTCAATTGCTTCATTAAGCTGGAGCTTCCGAAGATAGGCCCGAAACAACGCGAGGCGAATGAGAAGATTTTGAGCATCACTTTTTAAGGCCGCTTGATAGATTTTTACAGCGTCAGTTGTTGTTAAAGCGTTATGGGCGTATACGACTCCCAGCAGTACCTGCATATCTGATCGTCCAGGCCGTCTGGAAAGGGCATCACGGCAGCAGGTCACCACTTTGCCATATTCTTTGAGTTCATAATGGGCTTTGGCAAGGGTTGCCAGAATATCGGGATGATGTTTTTCATAGTGCAAGCCTGTTTCACCTTCTTCGATGGCCAGTTCATATTTACCCTGGCGATAGTAACATTCGCTCAATGCCTGATGAGCATTGAGGTTCTCAGGCTCACGGGCGAGCACGGCTTGATAGATCGGAGGAGCCGTTGGAGCAAAGGTGAATCTTTCGTGCAGCAAATACTGCGAAAATAAAAATTTTACAATCGCTTCGTCGTCAGCAACATCGTGTAAGCAGCGTTGGAGTAACAAGTTGATAAAATCATCAAAGGGTTTCTGTTTGAAACAAGCAAGCTTGAGTTGTTGATAGCTTTTGGCATCCAGCGCTTTTAAGGTAAGCAGGCGATCGTAGAGTTTGAGTGAATTTTGGTACCGCTCAGCCTGAAATTCGCGGTCAGCCAGAAAGGATAAGACCTCGACGTCGACAAAATTTCGCTGGCAGGCGGAGTCGACGAGTTTATGCAGGCTGTCAGCACGTTGTTGCGCATACCATGCTGTATACAGTAAGTAATAAGCTTGTGGGATAAAATCAGCCTGTCCTCCCGATTGAATATACTCCCAATACAAGGCTAATGCTTCATCGTCCTGCCTTTTCTTGCTGACGGCAGCTTGTGCAAGGACTGATAGTTGCTCATCCATTGTAGTTGTAGACCTGTTATGCAATAAGGTTTTCGCTCGTTCTGAATTTGTCGAAGGATATGACGAATACTTTGACACGCTCAGAATAAACGGATGATTTTCAGTACTCTTTTTCCTCAACCCCCAAATTCAAGAGCGAGCTGTTCAAAAAGACAATTTCGATACGACGGTTTTTCGCCATGGCTTCGGGGCTGTCATTTGCGACTTTGGGTTTATACTCGGCATGCCCGACAACAGCAAGATGTTCCGGGGCAATGCCGCGTTCGATGAAATATTGAGCGACTGCGTGAGCGCGGGCGGACGAGAGTTCCCAATTGTCCTGATATTTCGGGTTATCAGTGCGCACCGGAATGGCATCGGTATGGCCTTCGATCTGAATAATGTCATAGGTTCCGTTCTTAATTGCTTCACGGGCTTCTTCGATATGCGTATCGAGAGCCTGCTTAAATTCATCCTGCACTTTGATGTCACCGAATCCGAAAAAAATGCTGCCCTGTTCGACCGGAATCACCACTTTTTTCTGTAACGATTCCAATTTTTTCAAGCGCTTTAAAACTAATTCCGGTTCATTAACATCGACTTTGAAAACACGTTTCATCTCTAAGATAATCTGATTCCACTGCTCGAAAAAATCGTATAAGGTGTCGATATTTCCTTCAAAGCCGGCTTCTTCCAATAAATTTCGATATGATTTCAGTCGTGATTGGCTGTCTTCCCAAGCCTCTTTCGGTGGGATTTCGGCAGTATCAGTGTAACCGGCATTGGCCAGCATTGTATCATAGCGCTCATATTGCTCGACTTTCTGCTTCATCTCCACGAGTTGCTGTTCTGACTCGCTCAATTGCTGTAAGTCTTCCACACTAAAGAGTTCCATTTTCTGCCAGTCTTTATACAGAGGAAGTTCTGTCACTCGCTTCGACCAACCGGTGTTTTCGAGCACTTGCTTGGTCAAAATGGCATCACGCCATTCGAGCCGGTTCGGGATTTCCTGGATGTTTTGATAACCTGCTGTGTCTAACCGTTCTTGATATTGCTGAAGTTCGGCTTCAAGTTCGCGGATGTAGTTCTGGGCATCTTGTAATTTGTCAAGCTCATCCCGAAGTCGAGCCGCTTCTTCCTGCGTATTCAACATCGCCTGCTTACTCAGTGAGAATTCGATCACTGTAAACGTTGTGATCACTACAAAGACGAGCACAATGGCTGCAAGAGTGTCGATGTAACCGATAAACGGGATACTTTCTATACCTTCACGCCGGTGCATAATAATTCTTGCCTCCTGAGGCAGTGTTGTTGTTTATTGGAAGGATTCCCGGCATCCCTGCTTGCTGTATTTCGTGCTGTTCATCTACGCGTGTCACAAACGGGATGCATATGCTGCAAAATTTTTTATAACATTTGTAGACTCTCCTTAGGGGAGCATGGCAAGGAAAATTTTGTGAAAAAGACAGAATTTATCGCTAATATACGTCAGCCCCTTTCAATTCATCTTCACACAGCAGGGGCAGAAGGCCTACAGGCAAGAACATCTTTGGATTGAGGGCAAAGAGATTTTCGCGGTTTGGGTCTAGCAGAAAGAAGAGTGCGAACGAGCGCGTGCAAAACTCCTGGCCGTTGCTTCGCAGCGACGCAAAGCCTCCTGTGCACTCCTGAAAGCCTTACTGATTGTCACTGGACGAAGACGAAAGTTCAGCAGCCTGAAGATATTGTTGTAGAGATTTTTTGAGAGGTGTGGAGTGAAAGAGGGGGCTCTCCAGCCGTATTTCCTGATCGCGTTCCTGTAAAATGTAGGTATCATGCAGACGGCCAGATTCGATTCGAATCGCCAACTCTGGCGAGAATTCCACATGGTGATTGTATATTGTCTTGTCAATGATCGTTGCTGCCAACACAATCACCCGTTCTGTCGTCACGCAAAGCCAGAAATGCGAATCTTTTTTCTTCGCCTTCTCTCCGCTGCTTGTGAAACGATAGGTCGTGCCGGTCGGCAGTAACGCTGTGATCTGTTCGTCTTGCCGGATGAGTCGAAACAGGGACTTCAGGCGGACAAAAGACGTTTTTTCAACGAGTTTCTGAGAAGGTAACAGCTTTTCCAGCCGTTTCTGGAGAATCTTTTCGCTCTCCTTCTTCATTCGTAAAGCCGCGACGATGTGTGTATATAATTCTTCTTTTTCCCAGGTAAAGGGTAAATACCAGAGCAATGCATCGAGCACATCCGAAAGGGAGCGTTTTTTGTCCGCTTGCTGTTGAATCATATCGGTCAGCGAGTCGGGACTGCTCGGTTGCCTGGCCTCATGTAAAATCGCCCCTTGTTCCGTATCATCGAAAGGCAGCGGATAGCTTGATGCGCGGTGAACAATATAATCGGCCAGTGCCTCCGGCAGCGTTCCCGCCAATGAACCAGCCTGAACCATCAGACGTAAAATGGCTTCTTCACGGCGGCGATTTTGCTGGAGCAGATCCATGCTGTGGACTTCGTCGTGAGGGACGAAGTCCAATTGGGTGCGATAGCCTGAAGTCATTTCTAAGGACTCTTCCAGGACTTTCAGAGCGTCACGCTTTTTCAGGAGGCCCAATTTATCGGCTTTGGCAACGCGTTCAACCTCAGTCAACAGGCGTTTTTTCTCTTTTTCGCTGTATCCTCCTTCTGGGAGTTCGACCGTTCTATGAGGCTTTTTGCGTTGTAAAGCTTTTAGAAGAAGGATTTTCACTCGATCGTCGAAACGGGAATTATTCAGGACAAAATTCAGGATCACCTCATACTCTTCCTGCGAGACGACATCGTCAGCCATGGCCATATTGATCATTTCGAAGACGATATTTTTCTCGACTGAACTCACTTGTTTCCGAATATAACGCTTGCTGTATACCAGAACCGCTTCTTCACCAACAATGGCGAGGATCGTGCTCAACAGATAGCGAGCCGTACCTTCCTTGCTGGCGGTAAAAACGGCTTTTCGTCCCCAGTACCAGGGATTGATAGCGTTATATCCCATCCAAACATACTGTCCGACATCGTATAAGTATTTGTGTTTTTTTACGAAGTCAATAAACTGGAACTTAGAGTATTTGTCGAAATATTCCTTATAGGTCAGGACGTCTTGAATGCTGAAATCTCTGATTTTATTCAGGGGGAATTCGTCGAAGGCTTCCAAAATCCGAGCGATGACTCGGTCATTCAACTCGAGTAGATCGACTATCGATGCCTGATACTGAGGATTCTCAACATCTGAATGATAAATTGCCGCGATTTGCTTGATCATGTCAAACGACATCTGCCAGATTTTTTTCGGGGCGAGGGAGGTTTGGAGTGACACATTGGTCCAGACTTTTTGCCGCTCTGCTTCAATAAATTCGTAGGCTTGTTTGTCGTGCTGGCTGGGGTTTTGAACTCGAATGAGTTCGATTTGCCGGAGGTTGGATTCTTCAACAGCGCGCGCGAGCAGTTCCTGCTGCTGCTTTTTGTTATGCTGCCGCAGAGCGGCTAAAGCCCCGCCCAGCATCAACAATGCGGACAGCAACGCAATGAGTGAGTAGGTATCCATAATGGGAGCTGTCAGACAGTTGTGAACTGTCTGACAGCTTTGCTGTGGAGCCACTAATTCACGTCTTCGAATTCAGCGTCGACGACATCGTCATCCTTTTTTTCCGAGCCGGGTTGTGGTCCGGCTTCCGGTCCGGCTTCTGAGCCACCGGGTTGTTGAGCCTGTTGCTGATACATCACTTCTGCGATTTTATGCGAAGCTGTCATTAACGCTTCCATCGATGATTTCATGCGGTCTGCATCGTTTGACTCGATTGCTTCTTTGGTGTTTTTCAGCGCTTCTTCGATAGTACTGATGTCGCCTGCCGGAATCTTTTCACGGTTTTCGTTCAACAGTTTCTCGGTCTGATAGACCATCGAATCGGCCTGGTTTCTGACATCAACCGCTTCACGCCGTTTTTTATCTTCTTCTTCGTGCATTTCAGCATCTTTCACCATCTGGTCGATTTCGCTTTCGCCCAGTCCGCTGGATGCGGTAATGGTGATCTGCTGTTCTTTCCCAGTGCCGAGGTCTTTGGCCGACACATTGACGATACCATTGGCATCGATGTCGAACGTCACCTCGATTTGCGGCATACCACGCGGGGCCGGCGGGATTCCAACGAGATGGAATTTACCGAGTGTACGGTTATCACGTGCCATTTCACGTTCACCTTGCAGCACATGGATTTCAACACTGGTTTGGTTGTCCGCAGCCGTGGTGAAGGTTTCACTTTTCCGCGTCGGGATCGTCGTATTACGCTCAATCAGCTTCGTGGTCACACCGCCCAGAGTTTCGATACCGAGTGAGAGCGGAGTCACATCCAGCAGAAGCAGATCTTTGATTTCGCCGCCGAGCACACCAGCCTGAATTGCAGCGCCGACAGCCACGACTTCATCTGGGTTTACGCCTTTGTGTGGATCTTTGCCGAACATGCGTTTTACCAGTTCCTGCACTTTCGGAATACGAGTCGAACCGCCAACCAGGACAACTTCGTCAACATCTGATGCTTGAATACCGGCATCTTTCAACGCTTTGCGGCATGGCTCCAGAGTACGTTCCAACAGGTCATCAACCAGTTGCTCGAATTTGGCCCGGGTTAATTTCATGTTCAGATGCTTCGGGCCTGTCTGGTCCGCTGTCACGAACGGCAGGTTGAGGTCGGTTTCTGCCAGAGACGACAGTTCCATTTTCGCCTTTTCTGCCGCTTCTTTGAGGCGTTGCAGAGCCATACGATCCTGACTGAGATCGATACCTTGATCTTTTTTGAACTCTGTCGCCATCCATTCGATGATACGTTGATCGAGGTTATCACCACCGAGATGCGTGTCGCCATTCGTTGATTTCACTTCGACCACGCCTTCACCGACTTCCAGGATCGAAATATCGAAGGTTCCGCCACCGAAATCGAACACAGCGATGGTTTCGTCGGTCTTCTTATCAAGGCCATATGCCAATGCTGCAGCGGTCGGCTCGTTCACGATACGCAACACTTCCAGGCCTGCGATTTTTCCGGCATCTTTGGTTGCTTGCCGCTGGCTGTCGTTGAAATAGGCCGGGACCGTCACAACGGCTTTCGCGATCTTCTGGCCCAGATATTGTTCGGCGGCATCACGCATTTTCTGCAAGATCATCGCGGAAATTTCCGGGGGAGAATATTCTTTGCCTTGTGCTTCGATCCTGGCGTCGCCATTTGACGCTTTGATCACTTTATACGGGACGATTTTCATCTCTTCCGAGACTTCATCATGCCGCCGTCCCATGAAACGTTTAATCGAAAATACTGTATTTTCAGGATTTGTGACGGCCTGACGTTTTGCCACCTGACCGACTAAACGCTCGCCTTCTTTTGTGAATGCAACGACCGATGGGGTCGTACGGCTGCCTTCCGGACTGGTGATCACGACCGGATCGCCGCCTTCAATAACTGAAACAACAGAGTTTGTCGTTCCAAGATCGATTCCGATAATTTTTTCGGTTGCCATAAAGTGTTACCTCCTCATACAATGAGTATTATCATGTTGTGGTCTCACAACGGATTCTATCAATGTTTTATGCTGACCTAGCTACGTCGTATCATGCTCTGTATGAAAACATTGATGACATGCCTTCAATAATAGGGTTGTGCTTCCGTCTCTTTTCTGGAATATGTCAATTTCAAAAATAGGAGCAAGATATTGTCAAGCATTTTTTTATTATTTAAATAAATCTGATTACGAAAAAAATATAATATATGAGTGGCTTGTTGTCAAGTTTATTTCATGATTTTTTTACAAAAAACATTCAAGAAGCTCAAACAGACGGATGTTCGGATGGCTTTTTTCTTCGGTTCTTTCGCCGAAGAAGCGCTGAGAACCCAGAGTTTCACAGAGAAATCCTACCGCTTATACCCCACACAGGTACAATGTTTACAAAAAACATTATGGAAGAATTTCTTCTGCGGTTTTATGCCTGTGTGGTGAAAAATACATCTATCAAAAATTTTGTCCAGGTATTTATCTGTGTTTCGACGATGAAAGAGATGAATTTTGACCGATGGATACTGCTCTGAAGAGAGCCTGTACTTGCAAGTGTCTCTGCTTGTGACATGAGTGTATGAGCAGACGTGCGGAAGTCAGCGGGGGCCGCATGCAAATAAAAAAGCCCGGGGCAACAAAAAACATTCGTCCCGGGCTTTGAAGTGACGAGAAGGCTTCTCTGCGTCTTTGCGCCTCTGCGGCGGATGGCAGCGTGTTTACCAGTATTCCGGCAGCCAGTCGCCATGGGCTTCGATGAGGTCATCGACCAGATTCCAGATTTGATCCAGATCGAGTTCGGCGGCAGTATGCGGATCAAGCATCGCCGCATGATAGATATGCTGGCGATTGCGAGTTAACGCGGCTTCGACTGTTAAAGCTTGCACATTGATATTGGTTTGCATCAGAGCCGCCAGGTGTGTCGGAATCGGACCGATCTGTACAGGTTGAATGCCGTTGCGATCGACCAGGCAGGGCACTTCGACCGCGCATTCTTTCGGCAGATTATCGATCAATCCATGATTCTGCACATTGCCGTAGGCCACGCGCGGAATATCGGTTTCCATGCTGTGGATAATTTCCGGCGCATATTCACCACTTTGTTTCAACGAAAAGACTTCTTTCAACAACCCGGAATGTGCCTGAGCCATGACGGAATCCTTCATTGCTTCCTGGGCTTTTGCCATAATTGCCTTCTCTGCTTCTTCCGGTGAGACATTCGGATGTTCCAATTGTTCGCGAGTCACTTCCCACATTGCATTCTGAATTTCACAGCGTTTGAGATATTCGTCGATCGGCACATTGAATTTTTCAAGATTATCGGGCCGGTCACGCTTGATAAACCAGGGCACGTATTCGGAAAAATGTTCGCTCGATTCTGTTACGAAGTAGCCCAGGCACTGAAACATCCTGTAGCGCACTCTGTTCCAATCCGGAACCCGGTCTTCATCGATCACTTTTTGAATGAGCGGATAGAGATCCTCAATGCCATTTTCGGTTTTGCGTTCAAATTTAAAATAGAAGGCCATGTGATTGATACCGGCGCACAAATAGCTGATTTCATCGAGTGGCACACCAATGTCCTCAGAAAGCTCGCGAGCCGTGTTCCGAACGCTATGGCATAGGCCGAGCGAGTTGATTGAGGTCATTTCATTTAGAGCCCAGGTGATCATAGCCATGGGATTGGCATAATTCAAAAAGGTCACATCCGGGCAGACATCTTCCATATCTTCACACATTTCCAACATGACCGGAATCGTACGTAGTCCGCGCATGATGCCGCCGATTCCGAGGGTATCACCAATAGTTTGTTGCAGTCCGTATTTTTTGGGGATATCAAAATCCGTGACCGTGCAGGGTTTGTAACCTCCGACCTGAATCATATTAATGGCGTAATCGGCCCCGTCCAATGCTTCCCGGCGATCGGTCGAAGATTCGATGACTGGATTGATCTCCAGGGAATTGGCGAGGTTTTTGGCCACCGAGACTGAGGTTTGCAGGCGTTCTTCGTCAATATCGTGCAAACTGATCGTTGAATTAGAAAGCTCTGGGAAAAGAAGAATATCTGTGAGCAGGCGTTTGGCAAAGACGGTGCTGCCCGCACCGATAAACGTAATTTTCGGCATGCGTTTTGAACCACAGAACACACAGAACACACAGAAATTTCCGTGTATTCTGTGTGTTCTGTGGTTAGTATTAGAAAATTCGATCATTCATAGCCGCTCGGATTTTGTGACTGCCAGGCCCAGGAATCGGCGCACATCTGCTCGATGTCCCGTTCAGCAATCCAACCCAGTTCCTCTTTCGCTTTTGAGGGATCGGCGTAACATTGAGCGGCGTCTCCTGGACGGCGAGCGACGATTTGATACGGGACCTCTTTGCCTGACGCCTTCTCAAAGGCTTTGACGACATCCAACACGCTATAGCCCTGTCCGGTCCCCAGATTATATGTCACGACCCCGGGATTGGTCTGCAATTTTTCCAGAGCCCTGATATGGCCGATGCACAGATCGACAACGTGAATGTAATCGCGCACCCCGGTTCCATCGGGTGTCGGATAGTCATTCCCAAATATCGATAATTGTTTCAATTTTCCGATAGCAACCTGTGTAATATACGGTAAGAGATTGTTCGGAATGCCGTTCGGATCTTCTCCGATGCGGCCACTGGCATGGGCGCCGATCGGATTGAAATAGCGGAGCAGCGCAATATTCCAACTCTTGTCCGCCACATAGAGATCGCGCAGAATCTGCTCGATCATATATTTGGTCTGCCCGTACGGATTGGTCGCACCGGTCGGAAAATCTTCCGTAATCGGCACCGTATGCGGGTCGCCGTACACGGTTGCCGACGAACTGAACACCAGGTCGGTCACACCATGTGCTTTCATCACTTCACACAAATATAATGTACCAGTGATATTATTATGGTAATACCGTAAAGGGATCGAGACCGATTCTCCGACCGCTTTGAGTCCGGCAAAATGAATCACCGCATCGATGCTTTCAGCGGAAAAGATCGCGTCTAGGGCATCTTTATCGAGCAAATCCACCTTGTGAAAATCCAGCGATTTTCCCGTAATCTCCTGCACCCGCTTCAACGATTCTTCTTTGCTATTTAACAGGTTATCGACAACCGTGACGTTGTATCCGGCCTCTAACAATTCAACACACGCATGGCTGCCGATAAACCCGGCCCCGCCAGTTACCAGAATTCTCATGAGAATAAGTAGTTGAGTATTTGAGTGTTTGAGTATTCATCGAACAGGCCCTATACCAAACACCCAAATACCCAAACACTAAACATTTTTATAATGGATGTCCGATAGGTTTCGTAAGCGTTCCGCAGCTTGCTCGGCAGTGATGTCGCGCTGAGCTTCGGCCAGCATTTCATAGCCCACCATGAATTTTTTGACCGTTGCTGACCGCAGCAGCGGCGGATAATAGTGAGCGTGAAGCTGCCAATGGCTGTAATCTCCATCGCTGAAGGGTGCGCCGTGCCATCCCATCGAATATGGAAATGAAACTTCGAAGAGGTTATCGTATTTCGTCAGAAAGCATTTCATAATATCCGCTAAACTGTTGCGTTCATCATTGGTCAGATCCGGTAAGCGCAGGACGTGGCGGCGCGGCATCAGCAAAATTTCAAAGGGCCAGATCGCCCAGTAGGGCACAACAGCCATCCAGTGTTGATTTTCAACAACAATCCGTTCCTGTTTCTGCGCTTCGAGTTCCAGATAGTCCAAAAGCAAGACATTACTGGCTTCCTCAAAATACACTTTTTGACTGGCTTCTTCCTTTTTGGGTTCGTTCGGCAACGTGCTTCCGGCCCAAATTTGTCCGTGCGGATGCGGATTCGAGCAGCCCATGATCGAGCCTTTGTTCTCGAACACCTGCACCCACTGATAGGTTTCACCAAGTTTACGCGTCTGGTCTGCCCATAAATCCACGACTTTACGAATATTTTCGACCTGCATTTCAGGCAGCGTTAAATCGTGGCGCGGCGAGAAGCAGAGCACCCGGCAGGTTCCCTGCTGCGGTTCGGCCCGCATGAGGGGATGTGGTGAACCAGGGGCATCGTTTTTCGCTGGCGTATCGGCCAGTAAGGCTGAGAAATCGTTCGTAAAGACAAAAGTATTTTCGTATGTCGGGTTGTCATGGCCCCCGGCCCGGGTATTGCCCGGGCAGAGATAGCACGTCGGATCGTACTGCGGTCGTTGTTCATGGGCCGCAGTTTCTTGTTTGCCCTGCCAGGGGCGTTTCGTGCGATGAGGGGACACGAGAATCCATTCGTCGATCAAGGCATTATAGCGGCGATGAGGATGTTCGTTCGGTTGAAATGTCATGATTGTTCTCCCATGTAAATGAGCGATTGGCGGGGATGTCACCCGACCTGCCGGTTTGCTTCGTTACCAGGATCGGCGCGGCGACCCGCGAAAATGCGCTGCATGTGTGTACCGTCTTCCTGGAGTTCTTCGGAGCTTCTGATTTTCAATCGAGCGGCTCCTTCCGTGTTGTTCGTCCCGAGACGCGGTTCCGATTCGAAGCGTTGTTGGGCTTCGGCGATTTCATCGGCATATTGAGGCAGCCATTGAGCCTGGCCGATTAACATTTCGTCCGTCATCTGCGAAATTTCCGGAGTTGAACAGACAGCGCCGACCAGGGGGTCGAGCATCATGGCCTGCTTGAGCAGCGCCACATCTCCATGAACAGCCGCTTCGACTGCCAGACGTTGCACATTGACCGACATATTGCAGACTGCCGCGCATCCGAGCGGCAGCTCGCCGACTTTGGGAATACTGACACCGTTTCGATCGATGTAGCCGGGAACTTCAACGACGCAATCGTCTGGCAAATTGGTGATTGTGCCGTTATTGATCACATTGAAATGGCCCCGGTAGACGCGCCCGGTTTCGAGGGCTTCGATGATATAACTGCCATGCTCGTGCGAGCGGGTTTCCGGACTAAATACGGGAGGCTCTTCTTTCAACCATTGTGGAAAATCCGTTTCAAACCAATTGCGACCTTCCATCGTGAAGCGTAAATACCCGCCGGTTTCGCCATGAATCCATTCCGACAGGTCGATCCATTGTGCAATGTCTTTCGGTCGTTTCCGATACCAGGGCAGATATTCGGACAGATGGCCGTTGCTTTCCGTCGAATAATATTCGAAACGCCGCAGCATATCGATGCGGACTTTTTCGGTTTTGCTGTACTTTGGATGTCTTTCGAACCCTTCCAGTAAACGATCGGTCCAATCCTGCCCATCGTAGATCACCTGAATATACCAGGTCTGATGGTTGATGCCGGCGCAAATAATATCGACATCATCGACGGTCACAGGCACATAGCCCGACGCGTCCGGGTTTTTGCCGTCATTCACCAGCAATTGAATGACTTCGGCGATCTGTTCGTGACCGTTCTGGACGCCGTGACACAAGCCGATCGTCTCGACATCACCGTACGTGTTGGCGACCCAGGTATTCATGGCATTCGGATTGGCATAATTGAGTAACAGGGCGTTCTCGGCGGCGACTTCCCGAATGTCATCGCAAAAATTCAGAATTTGTGGGATATTGCGCTGTCCATACATGATCCCGCCGGCGCAAATCGTATCGCCGACACATTGATCGATCCCATATTTTAAGGGGATATCGATGTCGGTTTGAAAGGCTTCAATACCGCCGACGCGGCTGACGTTGATGATATAATCCGCCCCTTCCAGTACTCTCCGTCGATCTGTGCTCGAGAAAATCATAGCGGGTTTTCTATTGGCCTTCAGGTCGCGTTCTGCTAACTGCGTGACCATGTTCAGGTTCTGCTGACTGATATCAGTAAAGCCGAATCGTGTCTCTTCAAATTCCGGAACGGTCAGAATATCTCCCATCAATTTTCTTGTAAAGAGAATACTTCCTGCTCCAATAATTGCAACTTTCATACTCATTATTTTGTTATCCTTCTGATCGATAGCCGACTTTCTCCAGGAGAAACGAGGAGAGGGACGTGGCATAATTCCCTACGATAGGCACTGGTTGTCTTTTGAGTTGTAAGGCGTTTATCATGCCTCTCATATAGCTTATTGCCAGGACGATATAGGCCGCAAGCACCAGAGCGAACAGGGCGATCCCGACAATAAACCCGATATAGGGAATCCAGGCCAACACCCATATGACGATAAACCAGGCAAGCAGCAATCCAAGGGCAATTATCTGTATTCCCAGCGATTGTCTGGCATGATACTGGGCAAATCGTTCTTGTGTAGGGCGGAAAAATAAGACATAAATTACCCCGACAAGACTCAGCAGGTACACAAGAAAGGCAAAATATTTCTCTTGTGAATTTTCCATAGTCAATTATCCTTCGGCAATGCCGTGTAAATGTAATTCTCCGGCAAAATGGCAATGGGCGTAATGCTTTGGAACCGGTTCTTTGACGGGAGGAACTTCTGTTTTGCAAATATCCTGCGCATAGCGACAGCGGGGATGGAAGACGCATCCTGACGGCGGGTTCGCCGGGCTGGGCACATCGCCTTCCAGGATAATTCGTTCGGTCTCGATGTCCGGGTCAGCCTGAGGCACAGCGGAAATCAACGCTTCTGTATACGGATGGATCGGGTTTTTGAGTAACTCGGTCGTCTCGGCCAGTTCGACCATGTTGCCGACGTACATGACGATGATACGATCTGAAATATGTTCGACCACAGACAGATCGTGGGCGATGAAGATCAGGGTCAGGCCCAGTTTTTGCTGTAACTCCTGCATCAGGTTTAAAACCTGGGCCTGTACCGACACATCCAGCGCTGATACGGGCTCATCCCCGATAATGATGCGCGGATTCAAGGACAGCGTTCGCGCTAATCCGATGCGTTGCCGCTGTCCGCCGGAAAACTGGTGGGGGTAGCGTTGCATATAGGCCGGATCTAATCCCACGGCCTCCATCAATTCAGCGACTCGATCCTCTAACTGTTTCCCCTTCATCACGCCATGGATCAACAGGGGTTCCCCGATAATATCTTTCACCGGATGTCTCGGATTGAGTGAGCTAAAGGGGTCCTGAAAGATCATCCGCAGCTCTTTCCGCAAGGGTTTCATCTCTTGGTGGGAAAGGCGGGCGAGATCAATGCGTTCACCATCTTTCTTCTGGTACCAGACCTCTCCGGCTGTCGGATCGTAGAGGCGAAGAATGGTCCGTCCCACGGTCGTTTTCCCGCAACCGCTTTCTCCGACCATCCCCAGGACTTCATTTTCGCGGATGAAAAAACTCACATCATCCACAGCGCGAATATTCCCGACGATCTTTTGGAAAAAGCCTTTTTTGATCGGAAAATATTTTTTCAGGCCTTTGACTTCAAGGAGGATGTTATTTTCAGTCATAATATTTTGTGTGTCGTGTTTTGTTCTTTTCCCTTCCCAATGGAGCTTAAGTAAGCATTAAGAGATTGAGCGAGCTCATCTACAAGTGTTTTGAATGTCTCGGTTTGTTGGGGATTTAACAAATGACGACAATACGCCCTTCTTAGCCAATACCTTACACTATACAATCGAATACGGATCGGCGGCGTCTCGCAGGCCGTCTCCCAGAAAATTAAAGCCTAACACGGCAAAAACGATGAATCCGACCGGGGAGAGCACCCAGGTGTATGAACCGAGCACTTCCAGGCTCTGGGCATTTTTCATCAGAAAGCCCCAACTGACTAATGGTTCCTGAATCCCGATCCCTAAAAAACTGAGAAAGGATTCTGCCATGATGATTTGGGGGATCGACAGGGTCAGGACGACGATCACATGGCTCAGGCAATTCGGGTAGAGATGTTTGAAAATAATCCGCCCATCCGAGGCGCCCATCTCTTTGGCAGCCAGAATAAAGTCCGTTTCTCCAAAGGCCATAACCTTGCCGCGCACTTCTCTGGCGACAAAAGTCCAACTGAGCAGAGCGAAGATGACGCCCATCATGATAAAAATCGTCATGGGAGCCCATGTTGCCGGAATTACTGCTGCCAGAGCCATCCATAGGGGTAATTGCGGGAACGCCAGAAAGAATTCGACGATGCGTTGAATCACCCAGTCGATACGACCACCGTAATAAGCGGAAATCACTCCCAGAACCGAGCCGATCGCCAAACTCATAAAGGCGGCAAACAAGCTCATCGATAGCGAAATGCGTCCGGCCCAGCAGGCTCGACCCCACAGATCGCGCCCGAAGCGTTCCGTCCCGAGCAGGTAGATCGTGCCTCCGTCATCGACGCCAAACAAATGCAGTGTCGAGGGGATGAAGCCTAAAAATTTATACTCCCAACTCCTCACAAAGAACTTAATCGGATAGCGCTTCGACGTATCTTCTTTCCATAGCGGTTCGAAGGTGACAGGGTCGAGCTCCACTACCATGTTATATACAAAGGGCCGGAGATGAAATTTTCCGTCGACATCGATGAACCGGACACGCTGTGGTGGAGTATTACTTTGCTTAAAATCTGTTTTTCCCGAATCGGTCGGTGAAAAAAAGTCTGAAAAGATCGCCAGAATAAGCAAGGTCAGGATCATCAGTCCACCCAAAATCGCTGGTTTGCTCCGTTGAAAACGCTTCCAGACGAGTCGAAGATAGCTTTCGTACTGTTCGCCGCCCCCTGTCATTTCGAAAGAGGAGTTCTGAACCAGTGTATCTGCTGTGTTCGTATGAGTACTCATAAAATAGCATTGTTGATTGTCGATGACTTCAACCATCAATCATCAACCATATCGTATACGTGGGTCAAGAACAGATAATCCGATGTCTGCCAGCAGGTTACCGGCAATGAGCATGATGCCGTAAATCAGGAGAAAACTGCCCGATATATAGATATCCTGGTTAAGCAGTGAATCTCTGAACATCGGGCCGAGAGTCGGCAGGCTCAGTACGATCGCTGCTTCCATCGAGCCCTGGATCATATACGGCAGAACCATGCCCTGGTACATGATAATTGGATGTAACGCATTCGGCACAGCATGCTTCGCCATGACGCTTCGCTCTTTCAAGCCTTTGGAACGGGCTGTTTGAACATATTGGGCATTTAACACGTCCAGTAAATTCGCGCGCATGACCCGCATATTCCTCGCAACACCGCCAAGCCCCGCAATGGCGATGACCGGCCAGACATGTTTTAATAAGTCCATAAATTTGCTCCACGACCAGGGAGCAATCACCTCTGCTGGGGAGTAAAGGGAGCTGACATGTTCCTGGCCGAACACGAAGACCAGCAAATACATAATAATCAGCGCCAGCGAAAAACGAGGAACTGATGTGAAGGTAAAAGCTAAAAACGCTCCGGTATTATCGGCCAGGCTGTACTGTCTCGGAGCGACAAAGATTCCGAGCAGAATGCCCACGACGGTTGAAATCAGATGGGCCGAAACCGCCAGCAGAATTGTGCGGGGAAGTCGTTCTGCAATCAACTCTCCGACGTCTTTTTTGTAGCTGAACGAATAGCCGAAATCTCCTCTGGTGACAATTCCTGTAATCCAGTTCAGATATTGCACAGGCAATGGCTTATCCAGGCCATATCTGACTCTGAATTTGTGGGCCATCTCTTCTGCCTCTCCGGCTGAAATCCCTCCCTGGGAAATGACATATTGCTTATACACATCCCCGTAATCGCCGGGAGGAAGCTGGATAATAATAAATGCGACTAAGCTGATTCCGAAAACGACCGGAATCGAACCCAGGATTCGACGCAGTATATAGTTAAGCATAGACGAGCCTCATTTATCCTTCGCAGAAAACTTTGCGAAGGTGAGGGACCTTCGCAAAGTTCGATCCGTCACGTTCTTACTTTTTGTAAATCGGCACCGTATTCGGCATGGTCTGCTGAAGCTGATCTTCAGGTTTGACCCAGACCTGATCGGGTTGGACGTTACCCCAGGTCCATTGATAGAAGAATGGCGGGGTTCCCGTAGGCACATTCTGGAAGCGTTTCGCTAAGGCCAGTCCGTAGCGTCCGACAACCGTATCGATACGATAGATATTCTCTGTGAAGATCTTGTTGAATTCGCTCATCTGCGCTTTCCGTTTCTCGAAATCGACTTCGACGGAGAAGTCCTGCGTCAGCCGAATGAGGTCTTCCTCGAATGGCAGTAGTTCACGCGGTTCTGCGCCTGCTCGATGCCAGTACGGACGTTCGTCGGTCAACGGAGCGATTTCGTTATATTTGGTAAATGGAACCGCATATTGACTTTCTCCCCGTTCGACCAGCATTTCCCATACGCCGCTGTTGATTTTCTCAAGTAAAACCGTTTGCTTGATCGGGCGATAATTGACCTGAATACCAATCGCTCCAAGCATCGGAACCAATGCTTCCGCAACTTGCATGCCGGCAACCTGATCTTCGTTGGCATTCAATTGGATGATCAGGTTTTCCCCTTTCAGCGCGCCATCTGTCCAATTCAGGACGCCGTCGCCATCGGTATCTTTGAAACCGAGTTCAGCCAGAAGGGCTTTCGAGGTGTCAGGGGCGTAGGGATAGAACACGACAGAGGCTCGATCGTAATACAGCGAACCCGGATAGATTCCGCCCGGGAATGGCCGTAAGAACGGTCCTCTGATGATCGATTGGCCGACGCCTTCACGATCGATAGCTTGGCTGACAGCCCGGCGGAAACGGAGATCCCGGAACAATTTCCGCAATTCTCTGTCGCGGTCACTTGTCACGCCGAGATTGGCCGATAAGTTCAGTTCCAATGGAAAACTCAGCATTTCAGGGCCCCATTCGACATAGAAATGGGCATCCGGCTGCTGCATCCGTTTTAACGTTTCGACAAACACGCCCGGATTTTCCAGATTGGTATGATCAAGCGAGCCGGCCATGGTTCCCATGGTTCGACCGATACCGCTGGACCCTTTTTCAAAGGTGACTTCATCGAGGTACGGTAATTGTTTGCCGTTTTCATCGACTTTCCAATAGTAGGGATTTCTGCGCATAACCATAAATTCGTCGGTTTTATACGATACCGGAATCCAGGGCCCCATTGACGGCACAGGCAGATCATTGGGCGGCATGCAATTTTCAAAACTGACATAGTCCATGTCTGTGTTGTACTTTGGATGTTTCGGTTTTAACCAATGAGCCGGGGCGATAGAAAAATCGAGAAAATCCATATTAAACAGGTAGGCAATCGGATAGGCTTTCGGAAATGTCCATTTCAGGGTATACTCGTCGATCGCTTCCAGGGTAATATCTTCGCCGCTGATCTGCCAGGTTGACCGGCTTGTCCAGGAATTGACCTGAGGATCGAGGATCATATCTTCCCAGGTGAAGATCACATCTTCAGCGTCAAAGGGATCGCCGTCAGACCATTTGGCCCCTTTGATCAGATCCATGATCAAGACTTTACCGTCTTCGGCCCATTTCCAGCTTTTTGCCAGGTTCGGCAGCGGTTCGGCTTTGTCTTTGCGCATGAACATAGGCCCTGATTTTGTCAGACTTTCCTGATAGATATAGTTAATCCCGAACCAGCCTTGTGTCTGGCCGGCAGCCAGGTTCCAGCCTTCGGTCGGCACTGCCGAAAAATCGCGCCACATACCGCCGTATTCGCCTGGACCGGATGACATTCCCGACGCGAGATAGACGAATGGTTCTTCCGGTAAGCGTTCCTCGACAGGAGGCAGGGTCCCGTCTTCCACGAGTTTGTCCATCCATGCAGGTTGGCTGTAGCTCTCGAGTTTTTTGTAGGTAAGCATGTCATCGAGATCATATTTGACGACTTCTTTTCCGCCAGACATTGGCTTGCCTTCAGGATATTCGACGGGTCCTTGCAATTCGGCAAACGTCAGACTGGCAGACAACATCATTAATACGGTACATGCGATACTTATAAATTTCCTCATAGTGTCCTCCCATGAAATTGATAATCAACAATTGCCAATTTGTGAATCACGTTCAGGGCATGCCATACACCCATCGTGATTATCGAACATTCTACAGGTATGACCTATTACTACTACATTGAGTGCTTCCGTCCCGCTCTCCCCAGCATCACCTCCTGATTACAATGAAGCATGAAGCATGAAAAATGAAAAATTATTCATGGTGACGTCTTCAGTTTTAATTATTGTTGTGCAGCCAGCAGGCGATCTGATGTCCTGAACTGACTTCTGTCAATTCCGGCATCTTTTCCCGACAGACATCCATGACACGCGGACAGCGGTCGGCAAATGCGCAGCCTTTAATGTCTGACGCAGATGATGGAACCATGCCGGTAATCGGCACAAGCACCTTGCTCCCTTTTTTGCCGAACACTGGGACCGAATTCAACAAGCCTTTAGTATACGGATGCAGCGCATGGTGATACACGGTTTTCACATCGGAATATTCAACCACTTTCCCCAGATACATGACAGCAACATGATCCGCAATTTGAGACACAACGCCTAGGTTGTGAGTAATCATAATAATTGCCGAACCGAAATTCTCCTGAAGTTCACGCATCAGATCGAGGATCTGAGCCTGAACCGTCACATCGAGAGCAGTGGTCGGTTCGTCGGCAATCAGAATCGAAGGATTGCAGGAGAGCGCCATGGCAATCATGATGCGCTGCCGCATGCCGCCGCTCAACTGATGAGGATACTGGTTCACGCGGTGTTTCGGATCGCTGATATTCACTTTATACAGCATTTCTAAGGCCCGATCCATGGCATCTTTTTTGTTCATCTTCTGATGCAACATCACGGTTTCAGCAATTTGTGATCCGACAGTATAGAGAGGATTCAGAGAGGTCATCGGTTCCTGAAAGATCATGGCGATTTCGCCGCCGCGAATGCTTCGCATCTTTGGTCCTCGGCGGTCGAGTGTGGTTAGATCGACGGATTTTCCGTCTTTTTGATGGTAGAGGATCTGCCCGTCGACGATTTTCCCGGGAGGCGATTGGATAAGCCGCATCAGGGAGAACGAGGTCACACTTTTGCCGCTGCCGCTTTCGCCGACGATTCCTAATGTGGTGTCTCTGTCCAGACTGAGGTTAACTCCGTTCACGGCCTTGAATGTCCCGCTCTCGAGAAAAAAGTAGGTTTTTAAATTTTTGATTTCCAGGATGGTGTTTGCTTCTGTGGGCTGTGTTGCTGTCATAATGAATTTAACCTCTGATAGTGGCTAAAGCATGCTCATGAAGAGCGGAACAGACTTCTGGGTGAAAATGAGCTTTTCGTATGATACTCTTTTCTCAGGGCATTGGGAATAAGTAAATGATATATTCTACGCGAAAATATGTGAAAAACGATCTTTCTGTCTGGAAGTTTCCTTATGTTTCGGAATTCTTGCGCCTTATTCCAAATGCATTATTTTTTTCTCTATTTGGGCTTGACGCTGAGGTCAATATATCCGGAATCGGCGTTTTTCAAGACCTGATTTCACCATGTAGAAGATGTTTTTCGGATGATTGGCAAGAAGGGATGCTGTACTGAATCTCGATAAAAATCCTTCTTGGTGATATTTCTTCTTTACAAAAAAATAGAGCATTTGCGACATTATGCCAATGAAGTAAGATAATGTTATGTTGTTGTAAGTGGAGCACATGTATGAAATACGATCACCATCTCATCCGGGAAGCAAAAAAGTGTGAGCGGCTCTGGGTCTACCGTCCGTTTTCTCAGGAGCGCTATAATTTTCCTCTTCTGCTGAAAATGGCCGGTTATGCCCGCTGGGAACCGGGAGTCACTTTTTTACGTACGAAATCGATGGAGGTGTTTGTGGAATATGTTGCGCATGGAAGCGTCAATCTCGTCCAGGATGGAAAGGAATACGTCGTGCAGGCGGGAGAGGTGTATTTTCTGCGTAAAGGTGTTTCACATGCCTACTCTGTCGGACAAGGTGGCAGGCTGTTAAAGCGTTTCGTTCAGATCGGCGGCACCAATGTCAATCATCACCTCCAGTCTCTCGGACTCTGGGAGCAAGATTATATTCGACCACAAGAGCCGCGAAAAATCGAACGCGTGTTTAAGATGATGACGACAGCGCTCTCGAATTCCCCTCTCAATGGAGATCGAGAACTCCATGTCACATTAAGCGGTCTGACATATCAGCTTCTCCTTGAACTGAGCCTCTCTCTGAAATCGTCGATTCCCGTCTTGATCGAAAATGCGTTGACCTTTATGCACGAGAATCTCCATCGCAGCTTATCGCGACAGGAAATTTGCGAGCATCTGGGTATCAGCATGCCCTATTTCAACCGGCTCTTTTCCTATCATATGAAGTGTACACCAGTGGCCTATTTTTTGCGACAGAAATTCAATTGGGCGGCACAACTGCTGCGCTCGGAAACCCTTTCAATCAAAGAGATCTCTTATACGACAGGCTTTGACGATCCTCTCTATTTCTCAGCCCAATTCAAGAAGCAATTCGGCGTCTCTCCGACCCAATATCGAAAGCGCCAGATTC
>PDWJ01000509.1_pt1 | contig 60347 bp, 54 predicted proteins | sample 1430881 | NCBI WGS metagenome assembly PDWJ01 (sample SAMN01162460, study PRJNA174530) | Oral metagenome, whole genome shotgun sequencing project. | biome: Marine environment; feature: Marine mammal; material: Swab sample of the gingival sulcus; isolation source: swab sample of gingival sulcus... | reverse complement strand
TAACCGGATACAGTTGTTTCTATTGGAATGAGAAACAATGAGTAAACAATTATGAAAGATGCTTTTTCTGGTTAAGCAGAACCTTTTGTGGATTCCATTCAAATTTCATTCATTACAACCTACGACTATCAATTTCGTTCCATTTCTTCATCCGTTGTTTCCGTTTACATTGACCTACAACGGATTATAAGGCTCAAACGGATAGGAAAGCTGTCATAATCCGTTCCTTTCCCAAATCCGTTGTTGGTTGTTTATCCGGTGGTTTTCCACCAGCGCCAGATGCCGAGCAGGAGCAACGAGAGCGAGACCGTCTGACTCCAGAGCAGCATCAGGCCCGGACGCGCAGCCACCCACTCCAGCCAGTTCGGCATCAGGTTCTGCCGATTCTCCTCCCAGCCGGTTGTCATGCCGCTGGCTGTGCCATGAAATTGCAGATGAATTTCATCATCTTGCAACGCCAGTGAGCGAGTCGAACCAAAGGATGTTGCGAATTGTAACCTTTCGCTGGTGCGAAGCGCGTATTCCTTATTATTTAATTCGGTCAGATACAGTTTTCCGGAAAGGATGGTCGAGACTTCTCGGATCAGGGTGTCAGTTGTGCCCATAAACTGATCGAAGCGCACGAAATGCAGTTGTTTGGCCGGAAGATTCGGTAAAAATTCGGTCGCTGTCTGCTCAGGTAGCGTCAGGTCCAGGGTTAATTGATTGCTGGCCGGGAAAAGCTGGATCATGCCGGGAATCGAAAACTGGTATTCTGCGGCAGGCGCGCCGGACGGCGCAAGGTGAATGCGCCCCTTGACACTCAATTCGACCGGTCGTGTCGGGAGTTCTGGAAACGCCAGCAGCAGTCGGTATTGATGGGAAATTTCAGTGCGGCTGAGTTTCACCAGTGTCCCTGCGGGCAGCAGCAAAGTCGTCAGCGTCAGCGTGCTCTGCGCATTGCCAGCATTAACGGTAGACACACGCAGCGCAGACCCGATATCCTGGTAATCCGCCGCCTGATAGGTCTGGGCGCTTTGTCCGCGCGAACGGGGCAGGCGGATTTCTTTGAGCTCGGAGATGCCCAGGGCGGTGAGCACGGTCACATTTGTCACTGGCGCTTCTTTTGACAGGCGAAATTGTACTTCGCTTAGGGTTAGATCGAGTTCGACATCTGTTGTCGGGACTCGAAAAAACAATAAGGCGCTGACGACTAATGTGGTTGCCGCCATAATGACAATCGTCGGCCAGCGTTTGGGTTTGATTTTGGGGCCGGTTTTTTCGCTGAGTGTCACGATGTGGGCCAGGCGTTCAAGACGCTCGACCTGCTCATCGTTCACCGCATCCGGCTGTTCGAATGCGGTTTTACTGAGTTTTTCGGCCTCGGTATGGACGAATTTACGAAGTTGTTGTATGCTCATGGTGTCAGGTTAACCACAGAATTCACGGAATACACGGAAAAACAATCTGCTCTTTATGAAACGACGTAAGAATATACTTACAAAGGATACACCCTCGCTGGCATCACAGATCTAAATACATCCTTGTCGTTTCCGTGTGTTCTGTGTATTCCGTGGTTTGTTTATCCTGCGTGATAAAACCAATATTCGATTGTGACGACTCCGCCGCTGCTCAGGGTGGCACCAACTTCAAGATAGTAAATTCCCGGTTTCTCCGGTTTGGGAATCTCGAAGGTGATGACCCGCTTTGCCGGGTAAAAGCCGTATCCGAGCACTTCACCATCTTGCAGAAATGTCTTGGGAGAGCCGTCAGGGTTGATGGTGGCAGTGCTGATAAAGACCTCTTCTAATTCTTGTATCGGCCAAAGCTGAACCTGATAGGTCTCACTGGGGACGGCTTCCCGGCTTTGGGTGACCCGCAGCGGCAGGCACACATTTTGTTCATGACCATCGAGTGAGTAGAGGCCCCAGCCGAGCAGGCCGATATCCCAGCGTGAGATGGACAATTTTCGCAGGACATCGTTTGGCCAGCGATAGCTGGTTTCACTGGAGGCCCGAATCGTATCCATGCGATAAAAGAGATCTTGCTTGATGCTCTGAGCGCGCAATCTGGCTTTCTGTGCTTTCGGCACCTTCCATTCGATCGCAATCTCCTGCGGTGACTTGAGGCTATATTCTTCAAAAAATTCGGTCAACGAGACCAGAGACAGGATGGATGATGTTTTGTTTCGATGATACAGTCCTTCACAGCGGTCGCCACGCAATTCATAGCGCAGGGGATTTTTAGACAGCGGATCCAAATCCGGATCGCAGGGATTTTCCTGAGCAAAGGCAGTCACTGTCAGGAAAACACAGAGGACAATGAAAACGTTGGGGATTGTTTGAGCAAGTGTTCTTAAATACTGCATAGCAAGGCTCCTTGGTGTACATAACATGTTTCAACGTGGCGTGGACGAAGAGTAATGAATAAAAAACAATTGACAACTCCCGGAATTTTTTGTCAATATTAATTAGCGAATCCAGGGAAAAAACGAGATGAAAACCGGTAGGGCGACGAGATGATGTCCCTACCAACTGCCGATGCCACACGAAGGAGATAAAAACCGGTAGCGGGGTTACGTCCCCGCGAATCAAAAATCTGCCAGGGTTCAGAATGAAATTTTATAAGTTGACAAATTTCTCTGGCTATGCAACTGTCATAGCAGAAGTATGCTGGTTGAACATTTGGCAAATGACGTCTTTTTTTGATGGAGAAACATATTCAATGGCGAAATCGGTACTTATTGTCGATGATTCTGCTGTTATTCGGAACTCATTGGGTTTTCTGCTGGAAACCGAAGGATTTCAGGTCCAGACGGCCGGGAACGGACTAGAAGGATTGGAGAAGATAGAGGCACATCAGTTTGATACGGTGATTGCAGACATTAATATGCCTAGGATGCATGGCTACGATTTGATTAGGGAGATCCGACAAAAAGATAATTACAAAGATGTGCCAATCATTATTATTACGACAGAAGAGGAAGCGGCTGATAAGAAAAAAGGATTCGAAGCCGGAGCAATAATAGGTGACCTGAATCAGAGGCGCCCCCCTGCCAGGGTTTCAAACCCTGGCAGGGGCCATACTGTGGTGTATGTGTGTACACTGGTAATGGTTCTGTGATGGAGAAACGGTAGGAAGAGCTATGGACAATCATATGGACGTGCTTCTTCAGCACCTCAAAGATCCTGATCCCGATACTCGAAGACAGGGTATCTCTGAACTCGAACGCGTTGCTGTTGGCGCCGGTCGTCAAGACGCTATTCGTCAGCTTATTCCCCTGCTGGGGGACCCGGAAGTTCCTGTAAGAGACGCTGCAGAGAACGCTTTACTCTCTTTTGGAGGGCGAGATGTTGTCTCCGAATTGGTGCCTCGTCTTTCCGATCCATCCACCACGATCGTCAATTATACGGTCGAGATTTTAAGCAAGATTGGCGATGCGGCGATCGAGAATATTCTCCCCCTGTTGGAAAGCCGGGATCATGATATTCGTAAATTTGGGTGTGATATTCTGGGAAATTTACGGTATGCCGACAGCCTGTATGAATTGATTGACTTGCTCAACGATCCGCATGTCAATGTGGCGATCGCTGCCGGTGAAGCCCTTGGGAAAATCGGGAATGCCGAAGCGGTTCCTTATCTGATTCAAGCTCTTCGACACCCTGATACCTGGATGAAGTGTATTGCAACGGAAGCCCTGGGGAAGATCGGTGACCAACGGGCAGTCGATCCGTTTATCGGCCTGTCAATGTATGAAGATCCTATTGTGCTCTACACGGTCATTAAAGCGATGGGAAACTTCCAGGATCAACGAGTGTTACCCTATATTTTGACAATTTTACATTCAAATCCGGTTTTTGCTCCTTCTGCGGCTCAGGCCATCGAAAGTTTAGTGAACATCCAGGGCGAACACATCTATCAAGAAGTGAAAACTGTCGGAGTTGGCGAACATTTTCTTCGCTTACTTTCACATGATAATAAGGATATTTTGCGAAGCGCTGTGACGATTGTCGGTCATCTTCATATGGCTGAGGCTGTTGAGCCCCTAAAAACTCTGCTGTTTCACATGTTGGAACAACAGGCTGACGAGAATCTGCGGCGTGACGTCGTAACAGCGTTCGGAATGACTGTTCGTGAGAGTCCTCAGTTACAAGAGCTGCATGGCGAATCGGTCGTTGAGCGCCTGTCAGAAACCATCCAGCATAAAGACAGAACTCTGCAAATGGCTGCAATTGATACGTTATGTACGATGGTTCCGTATCTCGCGTCCGTCTCAAAAGCCGTTCCAATGCTGCAGGAGCTGATGGCCACAACGACTGATGAAGGCTTGCGGGCTTCTCTGCACAAGGCATTACCTCTTCTAGAGGCACGGTGAGATGACATTGCATAATACACGAGACTTTGAGTCGCTGCGAGATTTTGTGTGGGACAAGAGTGGGATTTATTTCGAGGCGACGAAGCGCCGCTATTTTTTTCGACGTCTGCACACTCGAATGAAAGTCCTTGGCTGTTCGCACCTCAAGGAATATTCCCGTCTTTTGCAATCGGAGACTTCGGGACAAGAACTCTCTGAACTGTTGAATCTTTTAACCACAACAGAAACCTATTTTTTCCGGAACGCCCCACAGTTACGAGCCTTTGAAGAGGAAATTCTCCCTGAACTGATTCAACGAAAAGAACAGAGCGACCCGTTGCACCTTCATTTTTGGAGCGCCGGGTGCTCATCAGGGGAAGAAGCGTATACGATCGCGATGCTTCTGTTGGAAGCGATCCCAAGGATCGAGCAATGGAAAATCACGATTGTCGGAACGGATATTAATACACAAATGCTTGCCAAAGCGCGGTCCGGCCTGTATATGGAACGTTCTCTCAGAGATACACCCCAGAAATATATCGACCGGTATTTCCAGGTTGAAGATGGCCAGTTTCAAATCTGTGATCGGGTCAGAAAGATGGTCACATTTCGAGAAGGTAATCTGATTAAACAGGATGATTCATCACTCATTCAGAATGTCGATTGTGTTTTTTGCCGTAATGTCTTGATCTATTTCAACCTCGACTCATGCCGGCAGGTCATTCAAATTTTTTACGACAACCTTGCCAAACGCGGTTATCTCTTGTTAGGGCATTCTGAATCACTCTATCGTATTTCCTCGATTTTTGACTTAGTGAAATTGCAACATTCGCTCGTGTATCGTAAGGAGTAGTTATGCACACACACAACGATTATTTTTCAATGATATCGACTGAAACCGCTCGGGAAGAATCCGGTGAAATCCAATTAGTCAGTTTTCTGGTGGGCAAAGAGGAGTTCGGGGCTGATATTCTCATGGTCCAGGAAATTATTCGAATGCAACCGATCACACGCGTGCCGAATGCACCGCATTTTGTCGAAGGGGTGATTAATCTTCGGGGCAAAGTCATTCCGATTGTCGATTTGCGGAAACGACTGAATGTTGAAACAGATGTTGACGCGCGAAAAATACGGATTATTGTGGTCGATGTTGATGGCAAAATTACCGGTTTCATCGTCGATGCCGTGTCTCAAGTTCTCCGAATTCCCAAACATACGATTGAACCAGCCCCGTCGATCGTGATCGAAGGCATTGATTCGGAATATATTACCGGTGTGAGTAAGTTAAATGATAAATTGCTTATTTTATTGGATTTTAACAAGATTTTGTCGCGACGGGAACGACAGGAACTCAACGAGGTCAACGAGTGACACTCCGGGCAAGATTAACATGGATCAGTATCGTGATTGTCTTTTTGACATCTCTGCTGTCGTCTGTGACAGTTGGGGTGGTCTTGTGGTCGAAGTCGGCCTCTGAAGCTAGGCGTGAAATTGAAGACGCGTATCAGACGATCGCTCAGGATTTGCGCTCTTCGCAAAAGAATTATGCCGAGCTTGCGTTCCAGATCGTTCAGCACACCAGAACGTTCAGCCAGAGCATGTGGTATCTGTCTCGCTATCGAGCCGAAGCCCGACACATGGAGGTGCCGTATACCAATACGTTACGAAACGTGACTGGCCGCCTTTGGAGTGAAGCGGAAATTGCCTCCCTCGATCTGGTTCTGCTTTTTGATGAGCAGGGAACGCTTGTGGCCCGTATTATCAAAGCTTCTTCCCAAAACGACCCACCGCTCCTCGAATATCATCTCCCCGCAACTTACTCTGAGGAACACGCAGTGTATCGGGCGGATATTCAGGGGAATCGTACGATAACCTGGCTGCCTGTCGAATCCGACGATCAGCAATTGCTGACGCTTGATCAGTGTTTTCCACAAGCTGTAGATCATTACACAACGATTTCTTCTCCGAAAGTATCCCCAGTTCCTGATTTTGCAAAGCGGCACGATATAGGCATCAGATATCTTAGCTATCATAACAAGCCGGTGATGGCGGCGATTGTCCCGATAAGCTACCAGGAAGAGACTCGTGATTCTGACACCTTTGTTGGAACCTTAGTGATGACACGGTTCATTGATGCCATGTATGTCCAAAAGCTTGCCTGGCTCAGTGGGATGGAGGTCGCCCTGTTTTTTGATGGGCAGTTGCTGTTGAAGTCGGAGGACGCTCCGGTTGTCAAAACGGCTGAGAGCGTGGCGATTAGCACAGCGGGAGAAGCCTTGTGTGTTTGGGAGCAGATTTCGCCGATGACCGGACCGCTTTCAAGCGATGAATATCATGGTGTCGCGTATTACAAAGGTGAACTTGTTCTGAGCGATCCCCTGGGAAATCAGCGTGGGAGCATCACCGTATTTCTTCCCAAAGAGCGTATCCAATCACCAGTAAAATATACGATATTTGCCCTGCTCTTGGTTGGATTTTTTGTTGTGCTTATCGTAACCCCGATGCTCTCCTCCTATGCTGGACGAAAATTTGCGACGCCGATTGTTCAACTTGCGGCTGTGATGAAAAAAATTGCCAAAGGGGGCGGTAATCTGACCCGTCGTTTGGATCCTCAGTCGCCCGGGGAAATTGGGGAACTCGCCAAATGGTTCAATCTTTTTCTCGACAAACTTCGAGAAATTGTCATGAGCGTCATGAGTTCGACGGAGTACGTGACAGCATCCTCACAACAGCTCCGAAAAACGGCTGTCGCCATCTCGACTGAAGTGGCCGTCCAAACTGAGACTATCCGAACGATTGCAGAAGCGATTTCGATAATTTCGCGAGCTGCTGGAGAGAATCGGGCCCTTGCCGATGGACAAGCCGAATTGGTGACGCAAGCGTCAACCTATTCGAAGGATATTGTGGATTCGATTCAAAAAAATACGATCAAAGCTGACAGACAGCTTCAAAGAGCACGAGAAGCGTATGATGTTGTGAAGAAAATCAATAAAACATCCCAGGACGTCTCACAACATGCCGCGACGGCCGCATCGCTTGCTGCTGAAACCGCCTCGGTTGTGACGGAAATGAACCATTCAGCCCATGAAATCGCCAAGACCACACATACTCAGGTTCAATCGACCAAAAAAGCGGTTGATGTTGTGACAAACATGGCCAGGACGTCTTCAGCAGCCCGTGAACAGGCCCACGAAGCCGTTGTTTTTGCGGAAGAAGCCTTAACGGCAGCGTTGAACGGACAGCGCTCAGTCAGCCAAACAGTTGAGGGCATGAGGGCAATCACAGAAAGCTCAGAGCATATTTCCGATATTATCGAAGTCATTAGCGATATTGCGGAGCAGACGGATTTACTGGCACTGAATGCTGCGATCGAAGCAGCGCGTGCCGGAAAACATGGGTTAGGGTTTGCAGTGGTTGCCGACGAAATCCGCCAGCTCGCCGAACGAGTTGGACGATCGTCGAAAGAAATTACGCGGCATATTCATGACAGTAATAAACGTGTGGGCCAGGGGGCGCATCTCGTTCATAAAGCCTCAACAGCCCTGGAAACGATTTTCGAAAATGTCAGTAGAACGGTGGAGCAAATCAAAGCTCTGACAGCCGCTAGCGAAGAGCAAGAAGCCCAGAGTGAGAGCGTGACCCAAATCATCACGACAGTCGAAGATCTGGCAATACTCATCGAAAAAGCGACGAGCCAGCAGGTCACTGCTGTTGAGAATATTCTGAAAACGACCGGCAATCTGATGTCCCTGGCGGAGAATACCCAGTCACAAACTGCAATTCAGGCACAAGACGGCGAACACGTGGAAACCATCATGATGGAATTAGCTGAATTAAGCGCTCACATTCATTCATTAACCCTTGAGCAGGTTGCTGATACAACATCCAGTCTGGAACTGACTGAACTCATTACCGATAAAGCCCAACAGATCGTTGACAGAACCTCGAACCAACAACAACGCAGCCAGGAGGTCGCTCTTGAAATTCAGGGGCTGGAAACGATATCAACTCAGAATGTGTCGAAATTGCGCGATGTGCAGCAGGCAACACGGGAGCTTGTTGATTCTGTCGAAGCCCTCCGTAATCTCGTGCGGAGATTCCACGTATAAAGAACCAGAACCAGACATATCACAACCCTGCCAGAGGGTCAACCCCTGGCAGGGTGCATGTCTGCACAATGTATCTAGGATTTCTAGAGGGCAAAGTACGGAATATTATGAAACCATTACTGACCTCAAAATCATTTATCCTCAAATTCTGTATGAGTCTAGCTGGAGTGGTCTTGCTGACGGCGGGCATCCAAGGACTCTATCTTTTTCGAATCCTCCAACGAGAAAACTACGTTGGCACCCAATCAGGAATGGTCCTCTATGTTGGTCTTCTTGTTCTTGACGGTTTTATGTTGTTCTGTCTGTGGGGCGTTGCCTGGCATATCTATCATAAGAACGTCGAACAGCCGATAACGCTTCTTGCTCCTATCATTCGAGATATCGACGTGCAACACGCTGACCTGGCCGTGTTTTTCCAGGAGACCCAATGTCAGGAAATTCGGCTCCTTTCACAAGCGACGGCCCACATGTTGACGAGGGTAAAATCTCTCGTGCAACAGCTTCATAACGCTGATCTTCAGATACTTGAAGCCTCTAAAACAGCATTTGTCGCGTCGAAAAATCAATCGGCATTGTTGGTCTCTCAAGTGAGTTCATCTGATAGCATGAGTGAGGCGATTCGAGAACTTGTGACGGTGGCTCAGCATATCAGCGACGATGTCAAAGCGGTTGTCGATGTCGCGAACCAAACGCTCCGGATTACCGAACAAGGCCAAAATTCAGTGATGAACGTGATCGAAAATATGGAAGAGATCCAACATTCATCAAAGGTGAGTTCGAACAGGATTATGGCGTTAAGTAAGCAATCGGAGCATATTAGCGAAGTCGTTACAACCATTGATCGAATGATCGAGGATACGAAGCTGATTGCGTTCAATGCCACAATAGAGGCCGCGAGAACACAAGATGAGGGCAAGGGGTTTGGAGTCGTCGCCCATGAAATTAAACTCCTGGCTGAAGAAGTCTTCGAATCAACGGAAGATATCAAAGAGCTCATTCGAGATATTCAAGAATCCTCCCATGCTCTGGTTCTTGCAACGGAAGAAGAGGTGAAAACCGTCTCCCGCGGAGCGCAATTGGCGAAAGAAGCCGGAACATCATTGCAGCAGATTTTTGATATGGTCCAGCTCACGACCGAATCTGCCCAGCGTATTGCTGCCGCCACCCAGCAGCAAAAAAGTGCACGTGAGCAGGTGTTACAATCTGTCGAAACCGCAAATCAATCGAGCAGCCAATTTTCCAAAGAATCCCAGCAATTAGCTGTGAAAGCGGCAGAGTTGAATATTCTGGCAGAAGGACTGGGGCATATCCTTTCCGGTTTCGGATTAACTCCGGATAATGGACAAGGAGTGCAACAAGCTGATGGTTGAAGAAAATCTGATTCGAGAATTTATCGCAGAAGCTGAAGAGCATGTTTTTACGCTCGAACCGAATCTCCTACGTTTAGAAAAAGAGCCGTACAATCGTGAATTGATCGATGAAATCTTTCTAGCGACGCATAACATTAAGGGAACTGCTTCGTATGTCGGTTTATCGCATATCAGCCACTTCACCCACTCCCTGGAATCGCTGCTCGATCTCCTGAAAAAAGGGACAATACAGGTTTCTTCCGGTCTGATAGATGCCTTGCTGCAAGGGGTTGATATGTTGCAGCTTCTTATTCGGCATGTCACGTTAGGGCAACCTATTCCTGATACAACAGCGATCACCCAGATACTCGCTCAATGGCAGCAGGTAGAAAACGCAAAGCCTGAGAATGTTTCTGCTTCCTCTGCTGAGCAGCATGCGACACTGTCCGACCAGAGACAATCTACGGCCGATCTCGCGATTTCTTTTCGGGATATGGGACGGCTCGATCCGGAAGATGTCGAGGTCTTTTCGGATATTGCCGAGCAACAGCTTGAGTTCATGGAGTTCTCCCTGGAAAAAGCCCGAGCGAGCCTGTCGAAAGATGATGACATGGCTCGACAGGAAGCCGAAGACGCGTTCACGGGAATCAGACAGGCATTCCAAAACATTCTGTCGTCGGCAGCAATTCTGGAACTCGGTGCGCTGGACGATATGTTGGCTGCTCATCAGCATATACTCGCTGTGAATGAAACCCCAGAACCACACCATATTGAGGGTATTTCCGGAATTATTCACCTTCTGAGAGACGTCACAGCCCTACTTGGATCCCATTCTTCTGGCGGAGAACGGGAAGATACCTCCCAGCAATCGCTGCAAACCTCCGCGATGCCCACCTCGTCTTCACCGGTTGTGAAAGCCATACAGGGCCATACGCTCCGTGTTGAAGCCGAGCGGGTCGATTTTCTGCTAAATTTGGTTGGAGAACTTGTGATTGGACGAGCGCGGCTCACACAGATCGGGCAGGAGATACGATCGATTTACGAGAGCGTTCGTTCGGGGTCTCTCGACGTGAACGACAGTTCATCAGGCTCAGGCCAAAGAAAGAAGATGATTCGAGTGTTTAAGAGACTGAAGGAGCATTTTGACGAAGTCCACCAGAAATTAGGGCATCTGACGAACCAAATGCAAGAAGGCACAATGCGGATGCGGATGGTACCGATCGATCAGGTTGTGAATCGTTTTCCCCGGATGGTGCGCGATTTATCTCGTCAGGCTGGGAAAGAGGTGGAGGTTCATATTGACGGAGCAGAAACAGAACTCGACAAGACCGTGATCGATATGCTTGGGGAACCATTAATCCATATTATCCGTAATGCGGTCGATCATGGCATTGAAATGCCAGATGTGCGAGAAGATGTGGGAAAATCCCGTTGTGGAACGATTGCAATATCGGCCCATCACGAAGGGAATCAAGTCATTATTGAAATTGAAGATGATGGCAAAGGAATCGATGTCCGGAACGTCAGGGAGAAAGCGTTGCAACAGCAGCTTATTACGAGGCAAGAAGCAGAAAGCTGCTCGCAGGATGACATTCTCCGACTCATTTTCCACGGAGGTTTCAGTACCGTGGAGACGGTGAGCAGCCTTTCCGGACGGGGAGTTGGTCTGAATGTCGTGAAACGGTATTTGGAAAAGATTAATGGGTCGATAGAGCTTCAATCGTCGCCCGGAGCCGGATGTACGTTTATTATACGGCTTCCATTGACGCTCGCCATTATTCCGGCCCTGATGATTAGAGTGAAAACAGAGATTTTTGCCATCCCCCTGACATCGGTTGAAGAGGCAATTCGTATTGCTCCCCAGGAGGTGATGACCATAGAATCACATGAAGTGATTCGGCTGAGGGAACGTATGGTGTCACTGTTTGACCTCGCCGATCTATTTGGGACAACAGTTTTTGCTAAAACATCCTCTTCGTGTATTTTTGATGATGAAACCATCACAAGTGAGTATGAGACGGAAGAGCAGATGTATGCTGTGATTGTCAGTGATGGGTTTCAGGAAGTCGGGGTTCTGGTGGATGCTTTTTTGGGAGAAAGTGATATTGTTATCAAGCCATTGACCGATGATTTGGTGAGTGTTGATGGAATTTCCGGAGCATCGATTCGCGGCGACGGGCAAATCTCATTAGTGATTGATCCGGCCTCTCTCATTACACTTGCCACTCAGCATATCCGGACCAATCACCATACTCGTTCAAACACGTTTTAGTGCAAACGTCTCGTTGGCGAACCCACAAGCGAGACGTTTGCGCTGTATCCTACAGTTTCTTTCCCCATAACCGAATCTGAATAAGCGGGATGGTTTTCAGATCGCTTCGAATTTTCAACCAGCCGGAAATCGCACCCTGCGGATGATCCGGCAGCAGAGTTCCCGTCAGCATAACTTCTCCTTGTGGAGGGATTGTCATCGATGATATCGAGATATTCACCTGGGGATCGGAGCTCGAGACCTGACTGAGTCGGACGGGTTGATCTGTATAATTCTTTAACCGAAGTGATGTTGTCTCCGCTCTGGCCGGGTTGAAACGAAGGATATTATTGGGGAGCACATCGAGTTCGACGTCAACCTCAGCAAACACGGTTAAATTAAACGAAGCGGACTCTGGAATGGGATCGTTCGTTTGGACTTTGATAATCTTCCGAATACGACGTTTTCGAGTTCCGGTTTTCACATGCACTGAAATTTTCCCCTCGCCACCGGGAGGGATTTCGTTGCCGTCCAGCAACGTCACATTGCAGCCTCAGCCGCCTTTTGCCTTAAGAATATGTAAAACGCTGTCACCATGATTGTTCAACACAAATTCATGGGTAATTGTCTGATTGCCGTTGACAATTCCAAAATCGAAGCTAGTGCCGCCAATAACTTCGAGTTTCGGAACTGCCAAACTCTTCTGTGCACCCGAAAAAATGGCACAGAGTGTAAAGAGAACGATTAAAATACTTGATCTTTTCATAAAGCTATAGTACTCCTGTTTTTAACGAATAGTAATGGCACCATAAAAACACTAAAGAGTGATCTATTGAGAGGTGACATGATGTTGGCACAATGTTATGGAAGACGTATAACTACTATATCTGATGCATAAAGAAAAAGTCAATCATTTGTGGTTTAAAAAATAAAGACAAGGGAGAAAAGGTTGTTATGGAAGAACTGATCGTAAGCAAGGAAGATCTGCAAAACGATTTGTCGGAGTTGGATCGCGTTCGTTGTGAAAGAATTATGTCGAATTATCGTTATGAGGAGGCTCTAGAACAGTTTGACAGGAAATACGGAAAGGGATTAGGAGAAAAAGCGGTACGCATTTTGCGGAATAGATTTTTGCTCAAAAAGCTTATTTTACCCCCGGAAGCCCTTGAAGAAGTTACGACAGAACTGTACGAATCGTTATCATAAATGCAGTGGGGCTATGTCGTATGAATAGAAAAATGTTTACCCTTTGCCTTGCTATTGTTATTGCAGCGCTCGGTGTGTTTGCCTTAGGAGCTTTCTGGGAACGAGAGCCCGAGGGAGATCTGTCATCGCCGCCAATTTTTCCGGCAAGAAGTTCCGCCCAATTGAGCACAGTAATTGAGGATGTGCTCACTAGGGCGAACGTGACGTTTACGAGTTCTGATTCACCCCAGGAATATTCTCATTCTTCAGGCCAAGAGCAGAAGATCCGGTGGATCAAGCATGAGTATGAAGCTTCTTTAGAAGAGCGTGCAACATTATCGCCGATGATTCGGCATCTTTCTGAGGCGATGACGACTCATGGCGGAGAAATCTTTCAGACCTATGTCGATCCGGGAGAAGGGCAGGCACGTCTTGTCATCGGAGTCGGAACGTTTATCACCCATCATCTTGTCTTCACCTGGCCACCACCTTCGGTTATTGAAGAGGCTCTTCCTGTCCCGACAGAAACGTCGGCTGCACAATTTCGGGCAGCGATTGTCATTGACGATCTGGGCTCGAATCTGTTTACCGTTCAGCGCTTACTGGACTTAGAGGAGGATTTAACGTTTTCAGTGCTGCCGCATCTGGAAAAATCGGTTGAAGTTGCGCGCCTTGTCCATGAGCAACAGCGGGAAGTCTTTTTGCATCTTCCGATGGAGCCTCTGCGATATCCTGAGTATCGGCCTGGAGAAGGAGCGGTTATGACAAATATGGGGAGTGAGCAGATTCGAGCAACGATCGACCGGGATTTACAAACCGTTCCCTTTGCAAGCGGCGTGAACAATCACATGGGCTCTCGCTTGACCGCAGACAGAAATACCATGCAGGTCGTTTTAGAGCATCTCCACAATCGTCGGCTCGGTTTTATGGACAGCCGCACGACGGGCGATTCGATCGCGTATACACTGGCGCAACAGCTTGGTGTAAAATCCGCCCAAAGGAAAGTTTTTCTCGACAATGACGCCACTGTACCAGCCGTAAAAGCCCAACTCGAAAAGCTTGCGGTTCTCGCCGAACAGGGAGGGCCGCCGGCCATCGCAATCGGCCATCCGAAAGAAGCCACGCTACAGGCGCTGCAAGAGATGTTGCCGGAATTTGAACGCCGCAATATTCGAATTGTCAGGGCATCAACATTTATGCAGTAATGATTCTATGACGTCTGAGCTGGCTAAGGATATCAGTCTTCTCTTCGCGAAACGGTTTGCACTTCTGCCTTAAAAGGCGTTCTGGATATGCTCCAGGTGATGCTGGCCGGTCTGAGGGTCGAGTAGAATTCCGATCACGTCAAAACGAAATTGCGTGTTGACAAGGTTATACTTGCTGATATAAAAGAGCGCCACGCGCCGTACCTGCTGCTGCTTGTGAGCGGTGACAGAGTTATAGGCCGGACCGTAAGCTGCTGCTGTCTTTGTCCTGACTTCGACAAACACCACGATGTGTTTGTCTCTGGCAATAATATCGATTTCCCCGAGTTTACAGCGGAAATTTGCCTGGAGAATCTCATATTGCTGCTGACGCAGGTGTGCCTGCGCAATTTTTTCGCCCTGTCTGCCGGTTGAGATCCGTTGCTGGGACATGCTCGATTCTCCTTATTCGTAGCGGAGTTGGGAATCTTGAGTTTTTCGAAACATATACGCTATAAGCTATCGGACAATCTGAAATTTGTCAAGATTGGAGTGGAAAAATGATCGAGCGATGAGATTATGCTGGAGGGGAAGATTGGGGGACCACAGTTTGTGATGCATAACGCCAAATAGTGTTCCCCCTGCCCACATCTCTAACAATTTCTGTCCCGGATTATTGTTCACGATCCGGGAATGTTGAGTAGATCCCCCTCCTTCTTATGTAACAGGTCTAGCATTTCTTGTATATCGGTTGTAGGAAGGGCACAGATATAATTTTGGCAGACATAGGCCGTGGCTGTTCCATTGAGCTGTGTGTACGGCTCGATATATGGTGCTAAGGTCGTGATCTCCGGTGATTCTTCCTCTGGTGGTCGGAAGACGACGACTTTATTGGGCGAGAAGACTGATCTGAGGGCTTGCAGCATGTGTTGAGTATCTTCAGCGTCAGTGTTACCCACGATGACGACTTCATGAGAAGGGCCGATCCCGAGATCGATTCCAAGCAGCAGCAAGGTATGGACAGATGGCATTTTCATGACAGTTCCGGCGAACGCCCGGAAGATTCGATCCGCTCGTTCCTCAAGCTCTGGAGAAGCGAGCAAACGTCCCAGTCGGACCAGGTTCAACATCATGGCGGAATTGCCGGAAGGAACGGCTCCATCATAGATATTTTTTTCGCGTATCAGCAGTTTTTCCGCATCATCGGCTGTAAAGAAAAACCCCCCATGTTCTTCATCCCAAAAGTCTCGAGCGGTGATGTCGTTTAATGCAATAGCTTCTTTGAGATACGTAACATCGAAGGTGGTTTCGTATAACTCGATCAATCCCCAGATGAAAAACGCGTAATCATCAAGATGAGCAGCAATTGCAGCATCGTTGTCCCGGTAGCGATGGAGTAAACGCCCATCTTCAGTACGCATCGTGCTGAGAATAAACGCTGCGGCCTGCTTCGCAGCCTCAGCGTATTTCGGCTCATCGAAAGCCTGGGCGCCTTTGGCGAGCGCAGCGATCATCAAGCCATTCCAATCGGTCAGCATTTTATCATCTTTGTGAGGGTGAATTCGCTCTTCTCTGATTGTAAAAAGCTGCTGTCGAATGCCTTCCAGCCGGTCTTGCAACGTCTGTTTCGTAATTCCGAGAGCGTCAGCGTTCTTAGCAAGTGATTGTTGGAGATGCACGATGTTTTCACCGGTTTTGAGACCGCTTGCCTGATCACGGAAATTTCCTTCTTCCTCGAAATGAAAGAGATCGGTCGCAAAATCCGCATCGGCTTCCGGCAGGATGTGACGGATTTCTTCGACAGACCAGACGTAAAATTTGCCTTCGACCCCTTCGCTATCGGCATCCTCAGCAGAATAAAAGCCACCTTCCGGGGCAGTCATATCACGCAGAACATACGTAAAAATCTCGCAGGCCGTCTGTCGATAATCTTCGTTGCCGGTCGCCTGATACGTCTCAATATAGGCCATCGCCAGCAAAGCCTGATCGTAGAGCATTTTTTCGAAATGCGGCAGAAGCCAGCGCCGGTCGGTGGAATAGCGGTGAAATCCGAAACCAATATGATCATACACTCCCCCCAGACGCATCGCTTGAAGCGTGTGTTCGACCATTGCCAGGGCGGCTTGATCGCCGTGTCGTTTCCAATGGCGCAACAGCGACAACAGTGTGTGGGGCGACGGAAACTTGGGCGCTTCCCCAAAACCGCCGTATTCCTGATCGAAACGTGTGGCTAATTGCCGATAGGCAGCATCTAAAATCCCGGTATGAGCGTCTTCTCCACTGTGTGCCTGTGTTGTCAGTGTTTGAGCGCTCTGTTGGAGAGCGTTCACGATATTGTCAGCGGTTTGTAAGACTTTTTCATGTTCGTTCGTCCAGAGGGCTTGAATGCGAGGAACGAGCTCCAGCATGCCTATTCTGCCGAATCGGCTGGTTTTCGAGAAATAGGTTCCGGCAAAAAACGGCTTTTTTTCCGGTGTCATAACGATCGTCAGCGGCCAGCCCCCGCTTCCAGTCATCAGTTGAGCGACTGTCATATACATACTATCGATGTCGGGCCGTTCTTCACGATCGACTTTAATCGATACAAAAGCTTCATTCATTAACCGGGCCACCTCGGAATCTTCGAACGATTCATGCTCCATCACGTGGCACCAGTGGCAGGTTGAGTATCCGATCGACAGAAAAATAGGCTTATTCTCCTGTCGTGCTTTTTCAAAGGCTTCATTGCCCCAGGGATACCAATCGACCGGATTATCAGCATGCTGTAAAAGGTACGGGCTTTTTTCAAACTGTAAACGATTACGCTGATCGTGCTGTTCCATGATGTGCTCCTGTTCGCTATGAATCCGCTGTGGAAAAGAAAGGAAAAACCCTCCAGAAGCTACTCCAACAGCGAGAATCAGAAAAAACATCGCATAGGCTTGATTTTTCATAAGATATTCTCCCATTGCATACATAAAGAATGTAATGATCCTAGTGCATTTAGGAATAGCGCAAAAAATCGAGAAGTCAAGAACAAGGGAAAGTTTTTGACAATGGTCGGTGTGTTTTGGTTTTCAGGAGAGGGAGAGTGGGGCAGCCAGCAAGCCTACCATACTGCGCTAACGGATGAGACTCTCTTGCTGAAGCATCTTTTTCAAGCCGGTTTCAACATCGGAAAGCTGAGAACCCAGGACGGTGGAGATTTTTGTGGTATCCAGCGAGCAATCATTGCCGCGTTTCGCAACAGTTGCAATTTCGCGCATTTTGACAGGATGGAGATATTCTTCCTCGTACCCAAAAAGTCGGCAGAATGTTTGACCGAAATCATAGCGTGTGATGCGTTCGCTGCCCGCAAGATGAAAGATCTCGTTTCGTACAGGGTGTTGGAGTACTTCAAGTATTGCCTGACCTCCTTCCCAGGCAAAGAGAGGAGTTCGATATTGATCGGTAAACAGAGAGATCGGACTTCGGCGTTGCAAGCCGCGACGAATCCAGTCAGTAAAACAGCCGTTTTTTTCATTGCCGTGACCATACATCACAGCCATTCGAAAAATGAGATAGTCGGTCGAGACTTCCCGAACGACCTTTTCGCCGAGAAGTTTTGTTTCGCCATAATAGTTTACAGGTGTTGCCCGATCCTTCTCCGTGTAATTTCCCTTGTTCCCATCGAAAACCATATCGGTTGAAATGTAGACGAATCGGGCCCCGATCTTCTCCGCACATTCCGCCAGACATCGGGTGCCTTCGACATTGATAGCATGGGCGATCGAACGGCGTTGTTCGCACACATCGGCATTGGCCAGCGCCGCAGTATGGATAATGATTCCGGGCTGGACAACCTCGACCACCTCTTCGATTTCTTCGATATTTTGCAGGTCGAGGTGATAGGAATCTTGGCAGCCTTTTATGAGGAAGGGCTGCTTATAGTATGTGAAACATACATCGTAGTTTTTGGCCGAGTATCGGGCGATGTTCCAGCCCAAAATCCACTTCCGCCAGTAATGAAAAGCTTCGTAAAGGAGGGCATAGGCATAAAAAAATGGAGGAAGATTCAGAGGTACTGCTTAGTTATACTCGTGAGATGCTCTCACCTGGTTCCCTCCTACTTATCTTCCCCCATATATTAATCTATATCTACTATGTAACGAAACGCAACATTTGTCAACAAAAAATTGCACCTGGGTACAAAATATTTGTGAAATTGTGGACTTACAGCGAAAAAACTCTTTATTCTGCTTGTAGATAAGGAGAAAAACATTCTTAAAAAAGCCTGAAAGATTTTTTACAATCGTAAGGACCTTTCAGGCTTCAGGGGCTTAATCGTGAATCAACAGTGAACGTCCGCTCATCTCGGCCGGTTGAGGGATGTTCAGCAGCTCAAGCATCGTCGGGGCTATATCGCAGAGCTTTCCGTCTTCTCGCAGAGTCAATGGTTGATTCTCAGGTGTAATTACAATGAATGGGACTGGATTCAGTGAATGCTGCGTATGGGGCTGGTCGTTTTTAAAATCCCACATTTCTTCAGAATTTCCATGATCGGCTGTAATCAAAAGTGTGCCGCCTTTGCTGGTGAACAGATTCACGATTTTGCCGATCAGGACATCGATCGCTTCGAGAGCCTTGACTGCTGCGTCGTAAACTCCCGTATGGCCGACCATATCGCCGTTTGCAAAGTTCAGGATGATGACGTCGAATCGATCTTCTTCGATCGCCCCCAGTAATTTCTCAGTGACTTCAGGCGCACTCATCTCCGGCTGCAAATCGTAGGTCGCCACTTTGGGAGAGGGGACAAGAATTCGGTCTTCGCCTTCAAACTGTTTTTCTTCGCCGCCATTGAAAAAGTACGTGACGTGAGCGTATTTTTCCGTTTCGGCAATGCGTAATTGGGTGAACCCATGTTCGGAAACCACCTGGCCGAAAATTTCCTTGAGTTGGACATCTTTGAACAGGACCGGATAGGGGAAATCTGCTCGATATTTTGTCAGCGTAGTATAGTGCAGACTCAGTTTCGGATTTCGCTCGAATTCACTAAAATCATCGTCGTTCAACGCAATTGCGATCTCCCGCATGCGATCCGCCCGGAAATTCAGGGTCAGCACGGCGTCGCCATCTTTGAAAAAATGGCTGCCGTCTTCGTAATCGACGATGATCGGTTTGAGAAATTCGTCAGTAATCTTCTCATTATACATGTCTTTTACGGTCTGAAGCGGATCGGTGGTATGCACGCCTTCTCCATTTGTCAGGCAATCATACGCGATTTTAACCCGTTCCCAGCGATTATCACGATCCATGCAGTAATAGCGCCCGATGATCGTACCGAGGCGGCCAATGCTTTCGACCTTCATAAAATCGATCATATCGGTTAAATAACCAACTCCGCTCTTAGGCGGTGTATCACGTCCATCAGTGATGGCATGGACATAAACCTGTTGCACATCATTCTTCTTCAAAATTCTCAAAATATTTTTGAGGTGGTTCATATTGGAGTGAACACCTGCATCCGACATCAAGCCGATCAGATGCAATGCTTTGCCGTGTTCTTTGACATCCGCCACGAGATCTTTGAATTCCGGAATCTCCTCGAACGTACCTTCTTCGAAGGCCGAATCGATTCTCACTAGATCTTGCATGACGACGCGGCCGGCCCCGATGTTTAAATGTCCGACTTCAGAGTTGCCCATCACCCCGTCAGGCAGACCGACAGCACGTCCATGACACTGAAGCGTGGTCATCGGTTTGTTTTTGAAATAGCTATGTAAATTCGGTGTCTTCGCTTTTTCAAGCGCATTATACTCGTCGGAGTTTCGTATACCTACTCCATCCATAATCATTAATAACAGTTTATTTTTCGCCATGGCTTCCTCCATTTATCGTAGTGTATAATTATACCCTGCAGAAGGATTCGGTTCGTAAGCGCTCTAGTTATGATGTTTCTCTTCAGCAAGGGCTTTGGTCATATGTTCGCAAACTGTCTCAAGCATGGAATGCGCTCTGGTTCGTGTCAAGAATTACTTCGCAGGAATGTGTCAATGACGACGGAGAAGTCGAAGAGTACGCTTTTACAGCATTATGGCAAGTTCTGCAAGGCCAATAAAATCGCGAACGCGCTTTCAGCATCATGAATGACGCCTTCACAAATCATGTGTCGAACCCGGGAAAGTGGAAATAATTCGATCTTATCAATGACTTCAGAGGCTTCAAGGCTCTGAGAATCGGGCATTTCAACATTTCGTGCCAGGAAATAATGCCCGTAGAGCTTGCCGAACCCGTTAATCAACGAGAATCTCCCCAGGAATTCGAGCCTTTGGCTAATGCCTCCGATCTCCTCTTTCAGTTCCTGCCGCGCGACCTCTTCCGGTGAATCTTCTGCTCGGTCACCGAGATTGCCTGCCGGAATTTCCCAACACCAGGCATCGATGGGATAGCGGTAGGAATGGATGAGAATCATCTCATTTTGGGCCGTTATCGGCACCACAAATACGCAGCCGGGATGTTCGACATAGGTGTACGTAATATGGTCCTGGCTCGGTAGGGTTATTGTATCCTGTCGTAAATCATACCATTGGCTTTCAAAGAGTAGGGTGCTGTTCTTGACATCCCATCCCAGCTTTTCGGCTTCCGGTTTTCTCGTATTTTTCATTCGATAGTGTTTACCGCAGAGACGCAGAGACGCAAGGTGATAGCAGAAAAAAATCAATAAACGATCAGCAATTGAGTATTTTAGCATCCAGGCGTCTTCTAATGTTGTAAAAATAATGATACATCTCGCGGAGATACGGAGTACGCGGAGAAAAGCCCGTTGCGATCTTTGTGGCTCTGTGAGAGGCATTGAACTTTTTTCCGAAATGTTAGCAGATATTATCGCAAATGCCCGGTATCGTTCATCAATGAAATCGAATATCCTGCTTTTCCATCACGTTCGGTGTATTCGATAATATTTAAGGCCGTGAAATCCTGTCCTACCGCTTTTCGGTAGGAAGATACCGGCTGTCCAAGCAAATGGCACAACCAGATGCGATTGACTGTGCGATGGGCGACGAGCAGAATGCGCTGCCCAGGATGTTTGGATAACATTGTCTCAAAGGCCGGCTGGATACGCGTCAACACGTCTTCCCCCGATTCTCCTTTGGGAGCGCGGGTCTTTCCAGGATCATATTTCCATGCCTGGAATATTTCCGGAGCCGTCACTTCCATTTCCTGTAATGTCAATCCCTCCCAGTCGCCATAATCGATTTCTCGGAGAGCGGCAACCGGAATAAGATCGAGTTTGTGAGGCGCGGCAAGAAATTGTGCTGTTTCCCGGCAGCGCTCCATTGGGCTGCAATAGCAGACGTCGAAATAGATATCTTTGAGTTTCTCCGCCAATTGTTGCGCTTGCTGCCTCCCATTTTCGGAAAGAGGGATCTCGCTGGAGCCGATATATTGACCGCCCCCGCTCAAGGTCGTTTCGCCGTGGCGAATCAGATAGAGTTCTGTTGAGTGTTGAGGAATTGTGGTCTTCATGTTGCATTTATCCATAATGGGGAGTTCTCTGTTCATGTATCTTTGTTGCTTCAGTGCTTAGTTGAACCACAGAATACACGGAATACGCGGACAAAACAATAGCCGCAACTTGTGCGTAATAAAACTTTTATGCCCAAGGGTGGCAGCGTTGTGTTACAAAGGGAAAAAGTCAATGATTTAACTCGTGTGTTGCATTTTTACAGAATACGTCGATACCGTATCCAGACACCATTCGGATTCCCCTGCTAAAAAAGCGGGCAGATTCGACAAAAAGCTTGACTTTTCCATCAGGTTATTTTTTAGGGAGTCCGATATATATACAAAAATATTGAAAAGTATGTACCATTCTATTAACATATTTCTCCACGTTTTATTGCTCGAAAAACGTAACACCCGGGAAATTTTCGTTTCAATCGAATTGTTTAAAGATTTTTAAGGGAAAACGCATGTGGAAAAGAACACATTATTGTGCCGATATACGTAAATCCGATGTAAAACGGGAAGTTGTGCTCTGCGGCTGGGTCAATAAACGCCGGGATCATGGCGGCATCATCTTTGTCGACCTTCGCGACCGAACCGGAATCGCCCAGGTCGTGTTCAACCCAGAAGTCAACACGGTCAGCCATAATGAGGCACAGAAAATTCGTTCCGAGTTTGTGATTTGTGCCAAAGGGATTGTCGAACCTCGTCCTGACGATATGCTTAACCCCAACCTCGATACGGGAGAGGTTGAGGTTGTTGTGTCAGAATTCGAAATTTTAAGTGAAGCCGAAACGCCTCCATTTCCGATCGAAGACGATGTGGCGGCCAATGAAGAGTTACGTCTGCAATATCGTTTCCTCGATTTACGCCGACCCGCTTTGCAGCGTAATTTGATGATCCGGCATCAAACCTACCAGGTTGTCCGGAATTATTTGGCCGAACATGGCTATATCGAAGTCGAAACCCCGTTTTTGACCAAAAGCACTCCGGAAGGCGCACGCGACTACCTCGTGCCGAGCCGGGTGAGTCCCGGCAATTTTTATGCGCTGCCGCAATCGCCGCAGCTCTTTAAACAGCTTTTGATGATGTCGGGTTTCGATAAATATTTTCAGATCGTGAAATGTTTTCGCGATGAGGACTTACGAGCTGACCGTCAGCCTGAATTTACGCAAATCGACATTGAAACCTCATTCATCGATCCGGACAGCTTTCTGGCGGACATGGAAGCCATGCTGTCCCTGATTTTCAAGAACGTCCGTGATATTGACATACCGACGCCATTTCCGAGATTGACATATCGGGAGGCGATGGACCGCTATGGAGTGGATAATCCGGATCTGCGTTTTGGTCTGGAGCTTGTCGATATTTCCGATATTGCTTCTGAAGCAGAATTTAAAGTTTTTACCGATATTGTGCAGCAGGGCGGACAGGTGAAAGGGCTTTGTGTCGAGCAGGGCGCTCGTTTTTCACGTAAAGATATCGATCTGTTGACTGACGTTATCAAACCTTATGGTGCGAAAGGGTTGGCCTGGTTTAAAGTGTCGGAAGACGGTACGCTGCAATCGTCACTCACCAAATTTTTCTCCGTTGAGCAGTTAAAGACAATCAGAACCAAATTCGGAGCGAATGCAGGTGATCTTCTTCTGTTTGTTGCTGATACCCCGAAAGTTGTTGCGGCGGCATTAGGAAATTTACGGAAACATCTCGGCAAGCAGTTGCAGCTCATCGATGAAAATGATTTGAAGTTTGTGTGGATTATGGATTTTCCACTGGTCGAGTTTGATGAGAAGGAAGGCCGGATGCAAGCGGTTCACCATCCGTTTACCGCTCCAATGGAAGAAGATATTCCTTTGCTTGATGACGATCCGGAGCGGGTTCGCGCAAAAGCGTACGATATTGTTCTCAATGGTTACGAAATCGGGGGGGGGAGTGTCAGAATCCACCGCTGCGACGTGCAGCAGAAAATATTTTCCCTGTTAAATATTCGTGAGGAAGAGGCTGAGGCGAAATTCGGATTTTTGCTGCGGGCCTTATCTTACGGAGTTCCGCCGCATGGTGGAATAGCCTTCGGGTTTGACCGGCTTATTATGATGTTGTGCCAGACAGAGTCGATTCGAGACGTCATTGCGTTCCCGAAAACGCAAAAAGGTACCTGTCTTCTCTCCGGGGCCCCTGCCGGGGTAGCGATCGAACAACTGCAAGAGCTGAAAATCCGAACATTTCAGGGAAATAAAGAATAAGTTAAATTTTTCGTTTTTTCTATTGACAAGCTGGAGGGGACTGGATACTATAAACCCTACATAAGTTTGCTTGTCATAAAAATGGATTTTTCTTTTTTTTGATGATATACCGAAGACGTGTTTTTAACTGTGGAACCATGAAGGTGGAGGTGCAAGTTATGAGAAAGAGAAGCAGGATGGCTGGAGTGCTGGCGGTGATAGTAATGCTTGTAATGTTTGCCGGATGTGCAAAGCCGCCGACAGAAGAAATGAGCGATGCGAAAATGGCGTTTCAGAATGCAACGGATGCAGGGGCCCAGATGTATGCCTCAGATAAATATATGAGTGCAGAAGAAGCATTGAATGAAGCCACGGCATTGATGGAAAAGAAGAAATATAAAGAAGCGCGGGAAAAGGCATTGGATGCATTGAAATTGTCGAGGGACGCTCATTCAAGCGCGATCGCCAACAAAAATGCGATGAACCAGAGTGCCGAAGAAATGTATGAAATGGCTCTCGCCACTCTTGAAGCTGCAAATCAAGCCGGAGCTTATACTTATGCCGAAGCGCAGATGTTAGATGCGCAGCGCACACTGGAAGAAGCGAAAAAAGCGTACCTTGCCGGAGATTATGCCACGGCAAAACAATTAGCCGAAGCCGGACTGGCAAAGGCCCAGGAAGTCAAACGTATTGCCGAACAAGTCAAAGCTCAGAAAGATGCTGAACAATCACGGCGCATTGCTGTTGAAATGGCCGACCCTGGGGCTTCTCCCCGTCCATATCCGACAGAACATGTAGTGATCAAAGGCGAAACGCTGTGGTGGATTGCCGAATATAAACAAATCTATGACGATCCGTTCCAATGGCCTGTGATTTACAAAGCCAATCGGTCACAAATCAAAGATCCGGATCTTATCTTCCCGGATCAACGTTTTGTTATTCCTCGTGAACCTGAGCTTACTGACGATATGCGGGCCGAAGCGATTCGGTTTGCAAAGAATCGCGGAGCCTGGAGCTTGCACGACGGAAAATAATTGTATCGTTGTAACATTTTTGCGTGACATAACAGGGACTTACGAGAACAGAGAATATGTGTTCTTGGAGTCCCTGTTGTTTTTTCTCCCGAATGACTGAAGTCCTTAAGATGAATGTAATGTGAATTGAAATTTTCCATTTCTTACGCCAAGACGCCAAGACGCCAAGAAAAGCCGTTTTGCTGATCTTTGTGTCTTTGTGCCTTTGTGGCAAATAATTAGGGAAAGAGTGGATACGACTTATCAGAAGGTGCTTACAGTTCCCTCCGGAGGGAACTTTGTCCAAAATCTTGTCGGGCAATATGATGAAAACCTGAAACTGCTCGAAGAAACGTTTGAAGTAGCTGTGGCAACACGCGGTAATGAATTTACCGTGAAAGGTGAGGAAGATCAGGTTGCTCTTGTCGATAGAATCTTGCAGGAACTGGCAACCTTAGCCAGCCGCGGCTATTTCATCGGTAAACGAGACATCGAGGCTGCGATTCGGATCATTTCCCAAGACCAGGATGCACGCTTGCTCGATGTGTATCTTCATTCAATACAGGTTTCCCCGCGAAAAGCCTCAATCAATCCGAAGAGTCTTGTACAAAAACGATATATCGAGGCAATGGGGAAATATGACCTTGTGTTTGGTATCGGGCCGGCTGGGACCGGCAAAACCTATCTAGCCATGGCCATGGCGATTGCGGCGCTCCAGCAGAAGCAGTGCAGCCGAATTATTTTGACCCGGCCTGCTGTGGAAGCCGGAGAAAAACTCGGCTTTTTGCCGGGTGATATGTATGAGAAGGTCAATCCCTATCTGCGCCCGCTGTATGATGCATTGTATGATATGCTCGACATCGATCGCGCCCGTAAATTGATCGAACGCGGCCTGATTGAGATCGCGCCGATTGCATTTATGCGCGGACGGACGTTGAATGATTCGTTTGTGATCCTGGATGAGGCGCAGAATACAACATCAGAGCAGATGAAGATGTTTTTGACTCGCCTGGGCTACGATTCGAAGGCTGTTGTGACCGGTGATATTACCCAAATCGATCTCCCGTCGGACAAAACTTCGGGCTTGAAGCAGGTGCAGAACATCTTGCGGGATATTAAAGGCATCCGCTTCGTGTATTTTACTAAAAACGATGTGGTCCGGCATAAATTGATCCAGGACATTATCGAAGCCTACGACCGGGCCGACACAGAGAAAATGAAACGTGAAACGTGAAATGTGAAAATTCCAGGTTATTTCAGATTGTTGTCAGTCGTGCATTTTTCATTCATCATTCATCATTTTTCATTTTCCTATGGAAGTTTTTATTAACGATTTACAAAGCAAGCACAAGGTCGATTCGGAAAACCTGAGGCTGACGGCATTTTTCCTGTTGCAGGAGATGAAATGCGAGGAGCGGTGTGAACTCAGCATTGCCCTGGTCGATGACGAAGAAATGCATCGCTTGAACCGTCAATATCGGGGGCTCGACCGATCGACAGATGTCCTGTCGTTTGCCCTGCAAGAAGCCGAAGAACCTCACATGCAGCCTGCGTCCGAGTCGAGTGCGAACACTCCACTTGTCCTGGGAGATGTAATCATCTCTATCGAAACGACGCAACGGCAGGCTGAGGAATATGAGCATACGTTCGAACAGGAGCTCTGCAGACTCTTGATTCACGGTATTCTCCATCTGCTCGGCTACGATCATCTTATCGATGAAGAAGCCCGGGTCATGGAAGCATTGGAAAGGCAGCTTGCAAAACTGCTTGCTGACAACAAACCTCATACGTAATAGGTTATGCGTCCTGCGGCATTCGCATTCGTTGTACGCACCGCCATATTGCCCAACAGTATTTATTGACTATTATGGATTATCACTCGTACGTGTTGCCCTTATTGTTTTTGATCATAGCCCTTTCCGCCATTGTTCTTTGGCGATATCCCAAACATCGCGCCAACCACAGTTCACAGCCTGATGACGACGTTCAGGAATACTGTCCCGACCCTGCCCTCGATCCTTCCGTCCAGACGGATCAAGAGCAGCTTATTCGCAATATCAAAGATTTTCAAGACAGTATTGTGCGTGAAGTGATGATTCCTCGTATCGATATTATTGCTGTTGAAGATACAACCCCGCTCAAAGAATTTCGACTGTTGGCCGTTGAAAAAGGCCATTCGCGAATTCCCGTATACCACGAGACCATCGACCAGGTGAACGGCGTGGCCTACGTCAAAGACATGCTTCATTACTGGGATGCGGATGAGGGATCTATCACTGTCGCCGAATTTATGCGCCCTCCCTATTTTGTGCCGGAGACCAAAAATATCGGCGCACTGCTGCACGAATTCCAGGCGAAGAAGGTCCATATTGCCGTCGCGATCGACGAGTATGGCGGCACCGCAGGAATCGTGACAATTGAAGATCTTCTTGAAGTCGTGTTTGGCGAAATCGTTGATGAACATGATGGAGAGGAAGAAGAGTTGATCCACGCAATTGACGAGCATACGTTTGAAGTCAGCGCAAAAGCCGATATTGACGACCTCGAAGAGGTGGTCGGCGATATGGGGATCGAGCATCAGGATTTCGATACGGTCGGTGGCCTTCTGTTCTCCATACTGGGGGAAATTCCTAAAGTGCAAGAAGTTGTGGAATATCGCCATCTAAAATTTACCGTTTTGAAGGCCGATCGGCACCGGGTTTTGCAAGTAAAAGTCGAACGCCTCGCAGAAATTCCTGAGGAGCAGCTCGTAGGATAAAACTTCGACAGGGTTGTTGATTTCTTATCGAGCTACAGAGTACACGAAGGTTTAAAAGTTGTTGTTGAAGATTTTTCGCCTTTCCTTTGTGAATTTATTGTCTCTGCGAGAGAACAATAACTGTCGATTGGGTTTGAACGAGGTATGGCAGATGCCCTTCATGTACGCCACTAGGGTGGTTAGTTGCGCGCCGAACAAGCCGCCTTTGACACCACCATGAGGGGGCAAGGACGCATACTGTACGGTTCGACACTGGGGACACCAATACACATAACCGCGATGCTCTTCAATGTGAACGGAATTTTCTGGATCTCACCCTGCTGAATGATTCGAGGAACCTTCTCGGTCGCTTCGAGAGCGGACGGGCAGTTGTCCACGGTATATTCGTGTCTCTGGTCAAGCTGCTCGAGAATAAATGCGGCCCGTTCATGTTTGGTGGGGTGCCCTTCAGCCTTTCGGCAACCTGACGTCTTCGGTTGTTTGGAGGTCTTAAGGGGTTTCACCATGTCGCTTGAAGGAGGCTTGGATGATGTGCGGGAATTCTTGCGTGTCTGCGCGAGTTTGCTCTCCAACTCAGTAATGCGGTGGTGAAGGCGCTGGTTTTCCTCCAGTAATGTTTGGACGAGTTCCTCAAGTTTTGGGGCAGCCGTATGGACAGAGAGCTGACACACGACGCGTCTGTCAATAATAATGTGAGAATGTGTAGTTTTTTTGAGATTAACCCGTGAACGGATACAAAATGTTAAAAACGTGGTTGGTTTTCGGCTTCTAACTTTACCTCTCACGGAGCCACAGAGCACACAGAGAAGAATCAACCGACAGCGAAAAAACAGTTTGTCATCGTTGTGCGCTCCGTGAGCTCTGCGAGAAATGAAGAACCTTAGGAATTGAAGTGGTTAGTTCAAAAGGTCATTCTGCCGGAATTCTTGCTTTACCTCCCATTTTTTTCTTGACGATCTGGAAAAAATAGTATATTCTCTGGCTATGTACGCCCTGGGAGTGAGTCTGACAGTCCGTAAGACGGCTGGTTATTCTCCCTGATTTTTGAATACAGACAAAAGGGGGCCAGAAGTATGCCGGCAGTAAACGTTGAGCAACAAAGCATAGTGGGTAGCTTTTTCAGTTTCATTACCTTTCCGTTCCGCATGCTGCTTAGAGCAGTTATGTGGATTCTTTCACTGATTCTAAAAATCATTCTCTTTCCATTTAGAGTGCTCTTTGCCGTTGCTGCGTGGATATGGCAGCACATGCCCAAGTTTTATGCGGAGAACGTGTTTCATTCTTTTAAGGGGTTTCTGTGCTTTTTTGGTGTTGTGCTCATTGGATTAACGGCTATGCTCGTGGTTTTGATTCCTCTCCATATTATCCCTTTGGCAGTTGTTCATCGTCTCTTGAATAATTTTAATCTCATTCATGCGGTAACTGTCATGGCAAAAACTTTTTGCATCACAGAAGGAATATTCATTGCTACAGCTATTGGAGGGTTTTTGCTCTCATTCCTGGCGGCTTTTGTGTTAATTACGCTCTATTCCTCCCTCCAAGCTCTTGTCGAATTTACAGGCGAATTGACAGAAAGACGGGTAAATTTAGTCGTGATGTTTTTTGTCGTCGTGATGATGTTTGCGGTGTTGTACCTCATACTCAAGGGTATTATTCCGATTTAGTGATGATGTTTGCGGTGTTGTACCTCATACTCAAGGGTATTATTCCGATTTAAAAACCTTTGGGTTTCAGGTGTTGTCGCCTGTGTGAAAGCGTAGCAACTCGAATATGTTCCGCCTATAAGCCTCGGTAATAAGGAAATATGTAAACCCGGAGAACTTCATCAAAGGATTTTATGATGGGAGATGAATCTAACTTATCGGCACTGTTACGCATTCTCCTCCTTATCCCAATTTTTCTGTGTATTACGATTTCAGTGTACACGTTGTATCAGTATGAGAAATGTTTGAACCCATTGAACGAGTGCGACACGAACACTGTAAATAGATACGAACACACGTTGGTCCCAGAAGAGAGTCAGGAAAATAGTTTGAATGAAGAAACTCGGCGAGGAGATGAAATTCGTAGAGAATACTTCGAAATTCAAGCGAAACCAGCTCCGCCAAACCTGCCAGAAGAAGCAAGAGGTATCGCCAGAAGCTATGTGGTGCAAAAAGGGGACACGCTTTGGGGAATTGCTGGGCGGGAAACATCTTACGGCACCCCATACCTTTGGCCAATAATTCATTGGGAAGGGTCTAATAAGAAAAAAATCGACGACCCTGATTTGATTTATCCGAATCAACAGTTTATTATTCTTCCGATTGTAGAGTCCAAAATTGATGATAGGCCCTTAAAACAGGATGAAATGCTTTCATTTGTGGTGCCCGATGAAAAAATACAGGAGGCGAGGCACGAAGCAAAAACACGAGGCTCCTGGAGTCTGTATGATGGAAAGTAGAAAAAGGAAATAGGCAAAAAGGAGAGAAGACAACTATGGCATCAGTTCAGCGCTTGATGATGTATTTCACCCCGATGTGGACCCTTAATCTTATGTGTAGAATCTGTCCCAAAACAGTCATCGGCTTATTTTGTCATTGGGCTAATGAGAAGAATCCCGATATTGAAGAAAGAGGCTTGGCTAATCGGCGCTTAAATCTTGCTCAGGTGGCTAAAAAGTTTTCCCAACTCTCCGATCGCAGTATTCTCCGTTTGCTTAGACAAGACAGCAGCCTTTGGAGAATGTATCTTTCGGGTATGGGGGTACGGCCGTTCCCGGATCTTCCATATCTTTTGTTGCAGCTTATTTTCGATCTTGGAGGTCAGGAAGGAAAAGAGAAAGTCAAAAGGATTGTTATGAGGACTCGGGTGATTCTGGGAGGAGGAAAACAGGGGCAGATCATGGAGTACTTTAAAACTGATACAGTGATCGAACTATTTGAAATGTTACCCGCTGCAGAAATCGGGACGCGTTTACGTTTGACCAGCCAGTTCGCGGATCCTGCTATTGTGGCGATCTGGTTGACGCATTGGGATTTGAGAAGGAGAGAGTGTGAGCGGGACGCCGTCTCACATTATTGGTTGACACAACTTCCGGCGGCCCTGGCATTTGATGTCGAAGAAAGAATGAGGGCGATTGAGTTCAGAAGACCGCTTGGAGATGTAAGGGCAGAGCAGTTCGGACGAGGGAGACGGTATTAACGATAAGGGAAAAAAGATAAGTATGGCTAAAGAAGTGCTTTATAGTAAAGAGAACGAAGATGTCGTTGTCGAAGAGGTTTTCTTCGATGACTTTTACCATTCAAATGACAAGGAGTCCCTGGAAGGAGCCGATCTATCGGGGAGTAAGTTGAGAGGAGCGCAATTATTCAAAATAAATTTTCGAGAAGCTAACCTCGAAGGAGCCGACTTAAGCGACGCCGATCTGCGATGGACGAATTTTGAAAATGCAAATCTGAGAAGTGCCAACCTGATGGGGGCGAATTTAACAAGAGCCTGTTTACGAAAAGCGGATTTAACTGGCGCAAATCTCGATATAGCGATTCTTATACGAGCGGATCTTACGGAAGCCTGCTTTAAAGGGGCCAATTTATATCATGCCTTCATGAAAGGCGCGGATATGAGAAAGGCTGATTTTACTGGTGCAAACCTCCAATTGGCGTACCTTTATGGAGCGAAAGATGCCCAGACTGCAAATTTTAAGCAGGCGAATTTATTAGGCGCACGAGTGAAGTTTACCGGGCTTGATACGCAAGAATTAAACAAGATAGGCGCAAAAGGAGGAAGCCGATATCCTGAATATGGCTGGCGTACAAAAGCATTCGACTTTTTTAAAACCTCCTGGACTGAATGTGTCTCTGATTGGAGCAAAGCAATCTTTCTGGCGCCATTACGTTTCATTAGTTGGGTCTTTGGAGGAATCTGGAAAATTCTCACCTTCCCTTTTCAGCTTTTTCGTGGAAGAAAGAGAAAAAAAGAATAAGTGCTTATAAAAAACATAATGGAATATTTTTTTGTCCGATTTTGGCGAGATTGCTCTATCTTTGAATTATCCATTTTTAATACTCTCTGTGAGATACGTCATCAAATTTTGCTTAAAAAACAGATTTACGACGACATCCTTGTAACGGCTATAAAGATTACTTGTGCTAATCGGATCGCTTGAGATAAGGATGAGAGGGCTTTTCCTGCCCGTCGCCATGAGAAACTTTTAGAATATCATTCCCTTCATACCCACTATCTCCTTCTACTCCGCTTGACGACAGATTCAAATTGAGAACGATCAACTTAGAATCATGTTCATTAAGAAGTTTTAGCGCGGATTCTCGCTTTTTTGCTCAATCACTTTCCGCTGAAATTTTAGTTGTCACAATTCTTGTGTAAATCAAAGTGGCGGAAGCAAACTTGTACCAGGATGAATTTATTGCCCTGGCGATCTTTGTTACTATTCGCGAGGGACGTTTCGACTTGTACCAGGCCAGCGGACATCACGAAAGACATGGGGATAAAGGGATACATCATGGGGGCGTGAGGCAAGGTATTGGAATCCAAACTGTTGATAATCCTCAACGAAATAACGTCGTATTTCTTGACATCGCATCATTGCTAATCAGTTGGGAACCGGATATCATAATCATTTAGAAAACTATACGAAATGGCAGGAAAGAATCAAAGAAAAGATTACAATACGGAAGGATAGATGTCAAGAAAAATGTGATGACGCTTTTCATTCATGGTATAAACACTCGCCCTGTGTCGATATAATGATCCGGATACATCAACCCCAGCCCGTTCGCCGGAGTCGATATGGCCCGTCACCGCTCCGCGGGACGAAAGAGGGGGATATTCATGGTCTACAATACCACATCGCCTCCGGAGAACATGACACGTCTTTTTGCAACTAGCGAGATCCAAGACTCACTTCCTCCACCGACTTGTACCATATTCCGGTGCTCCAGAACGTTCATTGTATCGGGATGAATCAGGGAAAAATCATTCAATTGTTTGCGAGTAATGATATGCATTTCCTTCTTCAAATTTCCTCAACGCTGTAGTAAGTGATGATCAATAATTTGTGACTCTTTTCAGGAAAACTGTCAAGGAAGTTATGAAGACGAAACGTCCAAGAGTTCGAGAATGAACTAAGAGAATTCGGGAATGCTGTCGTTCGCATACAGCAATTTCAACATATTTTGTAGAAAAATATTGACGTGACAATTGAGATATGGTTTAAAGAAGAAGTCATCCTTAATATTTTGTATTCTCTGAACAATGATCGGTTCATTAATTTTCTTGAAGAAGGGGTAAAAAACCTTATGTTTAAGACGGTGCAGGCTAAACTCACAGTTTGGTTTCTTCTGTTTTCGCTTATTCCGTTTATCGTGTTGTTTGTGGCTCTGGGCTTCCCGGAGCCGACAGGAACTGTGGTGATCGCAGTCGTCATCTCTCTGATCGTCTCAATTATTCTGGCTGTGATCGTTTCCGGGAAATTCTCGCAGCCGATTAAATCGGTGGCGAATTTGCTGTGGAGCGTCGCCCACGGCGAGTTGAGCCATCCGTATCCGCAGGCTGTCACCAACGACGAACGAGGCCATCTTATTTTGGGCTACCGGGAGTTAGCAAAATATTTGAAAAGCGTGAAAGAATTCATTCAAAAGCTTTCACAGGGAAATTTCAATCAGGAATTTCAAGAACAATCACCCTCTGACGAAATCGGCAAGGCATGCAGCGAATTGGCACAGTATACCAAGCATCTTTCGAACCTGATGCGCAGCATGGCTGAAGGGAATGCACCGCCAATGGAAATTGTCCCCCTCTCTGATCGCGATGAAGTCGGCTATGCCCTCCAGCGGGTCTCTTCCGGAGGGCTAATCGATGTTGCCGAACGTTTCAGGGAAGCGGTCAAAAACATGCTCGAAACGAGTCAAGATGTCGTGAATCGCTCGCGTACCGAGATTCAGAGCATTGAAAAACTGTTAACGTCTGCCGAAGGCACATCCTCCTCAATGGCTGAAATGCAGGCCAGTGTCGAAGAAGTCGGGATGAATATCGAAGCATTAGCCGCTTCGATTGAAGCCACGTCAACGTCGATTAGCGAAATGGGGTCGTCGATCAGCCAGGTGACGCGCAATTCCGAGAAACTCTCGAAATTTGTCGAAACAACTTCCGGTATTATTGCTCAGGCTGTGAGTGCAATGGAAAAAGTGTCGGAGAACGCTGAAAATTCCAAAATTCTGTCGAGCGATACCATGCGCGATGCCTCCAAAGGCCAGGAAGCGATGAACAGCATGAGCAAGAGTGTCGAAACGATCAACGAGACTGTCGAATCGGCCTCTGTCGTGATCAGGCAGCTGGAAGCTCGTTCTGATGAAATTGGCTCGGTGTTGGATGTCATCGATGAAATTGCCGATCAAACCTCCCTGTTGGCATTGAATGCTTCTATCATCGCGGCCCAGGCTGGGGAGCACGGGCGGGGATTTGCGGTTGTTGCCGATGAAATCAAAGAGTTAGCGACCAGGGTGTCGGAATCGACCAAGGAAATTTCACGCATCGTCAAAACCGTTCAACGTGATTCCGCTCAGGCTGTGGAAGAAATGGACAAGGGAAACATTCAAGTGCAGGAAGGCTTGAAACTCGCTCGTCTTGCCGGAGATGCCTTGGAAAAAATTATTCTCGGCGCGCAATGGTCGGCAAATGTGGCAAATGATATTGCTGACGCGATTCAAGAACAGACGTCAATGAACCAGAGTATCGAAAATTCGATTCAGGATGTGGTGAACATTGCGACAGAAAATACCAGAGCCACGAAAGAACAAGAAATTGGGGCGTCACGAGTGATGGAAGCGGTCGCTAAGATGACGACTTTGGCAGATCAGGTGCACCGGGCAACGATCGAGCAGACAAAGGGCGCTACTGAAGTCATTAACGCTACTGAAGAAATGTCATCTCTGGTTCGAGGCAGCGTCAAAAATACGCAGCAGTTGATGGATGCGGCTCAGGATTTGTTCCAGCAAGCCGAGATTTTGAATGGTGTTGTTGAAAACTGAACGTAGAGAAGGCGGTATTCCGTTTTTATTTGATATTTTTGAACCACAGAGAGCGCAGAGAACCGCAGAGAAAGTATTGTTGAAAGATTTTCCCTGCGATCCTCTGGGGCCTCTGCGATTAAAATTGGAAAGCACACCGGGCAGACAAACTGGTATGTTTTTGGGGTTTCACTCAGGCATGAGAAGCAATCTTTAGCCGGCTTCTTGCAGTTCTATTTCCTCCATGGGATTGTCCATCCCAATCCTGAAAGAGTACATTCGGCTGGGGAATCGAATTTCCCGTTCCACTTGTTTTCACGTCAAGCATGTTTGCGATTGTCTGTATATCATCCCGTGTGCATAATGGCATGGATACAATTGTAGGAGCCGGATCGTAATCAGTGCAGAGGATCGCTTCGCCAGCCTGCTGCAACTGTTTGACGAGGTGTTTGCTCGCTGCATCTTCAAGCAGCAGATCCGCCTGTGATGGTTTGGTTTTATGAATGAGCATGGAGTTCATGCTGCCACGAATATCCGCCCGACCTTTAAAATGACGCGCCGTCCATTTATGAGCGCTGCCGATAAATGTGATATTGGCTTTACGGGTCTCTTCGGTACATCTGCTCAGAAAGGCGATTAACTCATCAAAGCAGTCCATTTTGGCCATTCGTTCCATTTCATCAATGATAAGTAAAATTCCAGGGGTACTTAATTCCTTTCCGTTCAAACGTCGATCCAGCGTTTCATTGAGACGGCGAATATAGAGCGGAGTCTCAAAAGGATTGACATTTGTCACATATCCCGTTTTTTCAAGCGGTTGAAGCAGGGATGACAGACTTTCAGCGTGATGTTTATGGGGATCGATGATATAAGCTTGTGTACGGTAGGCTAGAATGATTGAAGCAGTAAGATATGCCATTGAGAGGGTTTTCCCACTCCCCTGCCATCCGGCGACAGCCACAGTTTTCAGATCCTGTAAAGTACGATATTGAGGCTGTCCCTGGCGATTGTATCCGAGAATTAACGGTTTATTCGGTGCAATCATCTCATTGTTGAGCAAGTGCGCAAAATTCGGGGTATATGTCAAATGTTGGGAGGGACCTGTGGCTTCCATGTTGATGGTCGACGACCCAGAAGATTTGCGGCTTCGCTGGTCGGCCAGAACTCTTGTGTAGTGTGTGATGTCGTCGAGCATCCGACGCGAAATTTGATAGGCATTCTCGTGTGATGTACTGACCGAGGCCTCGATTTCAGCCAGCGAGAGATTGACTGCGATCGGGTAAAAGTGCTGTAAGTCTTTATAGTGTACCGGGATTTCGCTATGCGGCCCGATCCGGGCTGTACACACTGAAGATTGCCGAATTTTCGCTCCGGTATAGCCACCGGCTAGAATGATGAGAGAGAGGCTTAAAAAGGCCAGTAATCCCACAGCGCTATAAAATTTGAGAGCTGCATAGCGCGGCAGGGTTTCGATACGCAGGCGAATTTTTTCCAATTGATACCGGTTTTGCGCTTCCAGATACGTTCGTTTTGTACGATATTCTGTGGTCTTATAGGCGACTTTTTCTTTCAATGCCTGCTGTGCGGCCTGCGATGCAACTGTTTCCTCAAACTGGTGTATGTGAGCTTTCGCGATGAAATTCCATGCAACACTGAAAAGAAGAAGTACCACCACGATTCCAGGGAGTATCATGAGAAGTATTTTAATGAACTGTTTCATGAAGCATCACAAGTGATTCTGTATGTGTAATATTATGGGTAAAATATTATTTGAGTGTTTGAGTGTTTGAGTGTTGAAAGATGGGCTGCATTCCAATACTCCATTGCGTTTTCACTCGTTTACCGCCGTTTTTGAGAAGAATGGTACGTGCTATTGCTCATGGCAATCTGTCGTTCCGCGCTTGCCAATTCTTTGAGCTTATAGTCGAGTTTGTTTTGCTGCCAGGCATGCCAACCGACTGCCGCTTGTTTCGCGATCCAAAACATTGTGAGAAGAAATGGGATCGACAGCATGAGTCCCCACAAAACAAATTCTTTCCACACAGAGAGTTGGGCGAGAGCTGTTTGTGACGTCATATCACCTTGCTCGAGTCCAAGCCGTTGTTGAGCGATGATCACACCGTTATCGGCGATTTTTTTGACTGCTTCGAGTTGGTCGACCTCCAATCGTGACGGCAGTACGACCTTTGTTTCGATCTGATCGATCCCATTCACAATGGTTTTAAGCTGTGTGGTCTGGGGAACGACTGGTGGAGGCGGCGCAGGCTGTTGAAACAAGAGAACCGTCGTCGATGGCTGGGATTGCTGCTGGGGAATTGGTTGAACAGGAGCCTTGATCTGCGCTGGTTGACCCTGTTTTTCTGGTACAGGTTTCTCTGCATATCCATACGCACGTTCGGGGATATTCTTGGCTTGCTGAATGCGTTCTGTCGACTGCAATCGTTCTAAAAGGGCTTGCATCTGCATACCTTGGTGTAAGTGTTCTAAGGCCGCTTGTTCCTTCTGCTTTTTGAGCTGAGTTTGTAACGCCTCTTCTCGTTGAATGGCGTCAGTCTGTTGCCCCTGCAAATGTTGCTCGTATTGCTGGCGCAGCCTCTGTTCTCGTTGTTGCACCTGTTGGTTGTGAGCCTGTATCCGTTCGGTTAATGCCCTTGCCGCTTGCTGATTTGCAGCCTGTTGCTGGGCGTTCCGTTCAGTGACAAGCCGTTCTCGCTGCCGGAGTTCATCTTCCCACGATTGAAATTCTGATGCGTTGTTGAAGGCTTGCTCGACAGAGCGTTGTCCATACGATGCACGAACTCCAATCGCCATTCCTGCTAAGAAAAATATCATCAATACAAACATCCAATCAAGTAGTGTTATGTTGCGTTTCATTATCATTTTCCTCCTTGCCTGGCAGTATGGACGCCGATTGGGATTCCGTCCGTGCCAATTTCGGTTGTGCGTTAAGTGGCTGTTGCCTCATCGCTGTGATACTGATAAGGATTCGTTGTAGAATCCAATACCCGGTCAGTAAGAATGGAATCGACATTAAAAATCCCCAAAGCACAAAGCTCTTGACGATGTTTAAATATTCCAGTTTCAGCTCTTCCTGAATTTTGTATTGTTCGAGGCCAAAACGTTGCTGGGCGATACGTGTGCCATTATCAGCAATCTTTTTGACCGCATCGAGTTGATCGACGACCAAATGTTCTGGAAGTATTGCTCGTGTTTCAATTTGGTCAACGCCATTGACGACCGTTTGAATGCGCGTATCTTGCGGAGCTTTGACCGGTGGTGGTGATGGAGGATGGATGACCGTAATCGTAGTGTGACGATCGGTAATTCCAAGCTCTCCATTTGGCTTTATCTCAAGCTCTCGCGGGGTGTTTTGAGCAAGCACAATCGTCCCGTCAGTGCCAACAGTTTTGGTGACCGGCTGAATTTCACCTTCTGTGCCCTGCCTCCATGATTGTAGTGCCGCGTTATTGGCTTTCTGCCGGGCGGCAGAAATGAGGGAGGTGTCGACTGCCGCTTGAGCATTGACTTCCAAAGCAGTTAAAATGATGAATATTCCTACTATTAGAAGAAATGTTCTGTTCTCCCAGACATGGAGACACTCATCGCATTTTCCAAAAGCGGAGGGGGGTGACTGTCGTTTGAACATCAGTTTTCAGAACTGTTGAGAAAACGAATACTCCAAGTATCAGGAGAAATATTCTGTTCTCACAGACATGTACAGGCACGCATCGTATCTTCCAGAAGAAGAATAGGAATTGTACTGTATGTGTTTTTATAACCCAATGGTTAGCTGTCATGGAAGAGACCCCTCGCCGTGTTAGGGAACAGAAGTCTCTACAGAGTCTGCGTGCCAATTATTGAGCGGATAAGTTTTTGCCAGATAGAATATCGTCTTTTATTTCTTTATATTGAACCTGCGGTATCATTTTTCCCATTTGCTGTTGCGGAGGCCTGGTATCAGATGATGTCGGTTCTGCTTTTGCATAATACTCCAGTGCAACCAGGACAATAAGAATCCCAAAGATGAGCAGCACCATGTACAGCACCCAATTGACGAGGGTTTGCAGAAATGATGGGGTTTTGCTCTGTTGAGATCGAAATCGTAGCGCCTCCCGTTTCAAGGTCGGAAATTGTTGATTGAATACCTGAATAATGAGTCGTTGATCGTCTCCTGAAAGCTGGTGTAATTTTCCAGCCAAGCATTGAAAATACAAGGCTTGCACCTCTGGCGTGAGTGTAAGCTTTTTTGGTGTTTGGCGTCTTCGCTTCCTGGGCTGTTTGGTGATATATTCTTGTTTTTTGCTGCGTAGCATTATTGTATTCCTCATTAAATATTCGTCTTTTATTTGTATAATATATACATAAAAATACTATTATTTGATATTTTGTCAAGTAAAATTGAATAAAAATAGAAATAAAAAGAAATATTTTATCATAAAGAAAGATAACCGTATATTTTTATTGAAGTTTCTGATGGTTTCGCATTATGAAATGGATTCTATGGAGCGTTCAATTTCCAAAAAACACATTTACAAACCACACAAGTGCAAAGGGCACAAAGAAAATTTTTTTCAAATATCTTTGTGCCCTTTGTACTTGTGTGGTTTGTATACGTATGAAAAGACTGCCGATTACATTTCTCTAAACAAATGTACGACTTTACCTTCAACACTGAAGCGGTCGTTAGAATCTACGATAATATCTTGATATTTGGGGTTTTCCGAACGTAAAATGAGTGTTCCGTCAGTGTCTCGAATCAGCCGTTTGATATATGCATTGTCATTGAGCAATACAATCACAATTTGGTTAATTGGAAGGTTCTGGACTTTTTCGACGACCACGTGATCGCCTTCCTGAATGTGAGCGTCGATCATGCTGTCGCCCTGAACGTTCAACGCATACCGATTCTCGCGATATACCGACGGCGGCACTTCGAGGGTTTCTGCCGTGTCATAATAATTGAGAATGCCCTCCGGACCTGCCTGGACGATTCCCAGGATCGGCAATGTCCGAGCCATAATATTTCCCAATGACATGGTATCTCCTTGCGGCATGATATTTCTCAGAAATTTCAAAGCGCGATCCGTCAAACCTATTGAACGGGCAAAGTGCTTGTTACGGACGATGAACCCCTTTGCCTCCAGATGGTGAAGATAATGAGAAGCGTTCGACAGAGATTTATGATGGAAATGCTGTCTGATGTCTTCTATAGTAGGAGCAGCCTGATTGGTGTCCATATACGTTTTGATAAAAACGAGTATGGCTCTTTGTTTTTGAGGTAATGTTGGCAATTCTTGCATAAGCCGTTGTCCTCCTTACTATTTCCTAGAGATTAGTCAAAGCTTTTGACCTGTTTTATTTGTTTATTCCATGACTCTAATGATATATTCGTATTATATTCACCTTTTATGGGTTTGTCAAGTTTTTATTTGATTGAAAATAATATTAAAGTAGAATAAAAAGAGTAAACATTGTTAGAATACGATGAAATGAGCAATTTTCATGTGTTGATGATCTTTTGCAGCGAATTCAGCATATAGCCATCCTACATCAGTTGTGGTGGTACAGACATTCTTGCCTGCCTGCAGACAAAACTGTCTGTACCATCAAACATACAAAGAATCAACGTATACTTACTTATAATTTTTATCAGAAAGTCTTTTCGAGACACGAATGCTTGACAAATTCTGGTTCTGTAATTACATTGTAATTATGAAAGCCACGCTTGTTAAAATAGGAAATTCACAGGGCATTCGAATTCCAAAGCCGATTTTGGCACAGTGCCGTCTGCGGGATGAAGTCGAGCTTGAAGTACAGAATGGGGAGCTGATTATTCGCCCTGTTCATCAAGCAAGGCAGCAGTGGACCCAGGCTTTTCGAAAAATGGCCGAATTCCATGATGATGTCCTCATGGACTCTGAAGGGCTCTCCCAAACCGAATGGGACGTTGAGGAATGGGAATGGACGTAAGTCGTTTCGATGTGTACCTCATCAGTCTTGATCCGACCCAGGGCTATGAAATTCAGAAAACCCGTCCCTGCCTGATTGTCTCGCCGGACGAAATGAACCGGTACATTAAAACCGTCATTATCGCCCCAATGACGACACGGGGACGCGACTATCCGACCAGAGTGACATGTTCGTTCCAGGGGAGAAGTGGGCAAATCGTACTCGATCAGATTCGGACAGTCGATAAATCTAGACTTGTCAAGAAACTTGGTCGCATCTCAAAACCCGCCCAGCATAAAGTCTTCACGATCCTGCAGGAAATGTTTGCACCCTGAATTTGACGGCATGTTTTCTGAACCACAAGGACACAAAGGCACAAAGAAAAAATCGTGGTTGTGTGCTTTGTGCCTTTATTCTGCCTTCTCCTCCCTGTCTTCTTGCTTTTCGTATTTCGGCGGTGGACATTTAGGAAAGCGTCTGTCGCCAATCTGCCAAAACATGGTCAACAATACGGGTCGTTCTGGCTGCGGAGACAGCGGTGCTGGGACAGGTTCCACGTCCCTGTAATTCTGCAACAACGGTTTCGATCAAGGGCTGGGCAACATGCTCAGGCCAGGGGAATTCATATTCTTCAACAGTCTCTGCTGTATCGAGTCTGACTGGAGCCGCTTGAAACGCAGAAAATGTGATCCGCCCCCGGCTGCCGATTATTTCGATTTGATCACGCCGGCTTTCTTCTGAGATGGTGAAGCACCACATCCCGGTGCCAAGCACGCCGGTTTGAAAACGAAAGTTCGCACACACGATATCCTCTGCCGGATAGAGCTTGGCCTGATTCTGAGCAATTCCCTGAGCAGCGTCGATCGGGCCAAACAGATAATCCAGAATATCAAGCTGATGGCAGCCCATATCCACAAATCGTCCTCCCGCAGAGAATTCAGGCAGTATGTGCCAATGCCAATTTTGAGGATCTTGTTCGCCTTCTTCAGCCGGTTGATACAGTTCAATAGTCATGAAACGCACATCACCGATCGCACCGGCTTCAAGAAGTTCTTCAACTTTCAGAAAAGCCGGAAGCCTGCGCCGGTAATAGGCGACAAACAAAGGAAGATTGGCTTTTTCGCTTGCCGCAATCATGCGTTTGCATTCTGCATAATCCATTGCCATCGGCTTCTCAACATAGACCGGTTTCCCAGCCTCAAGCACCTTGATGGCATAGTCCGCATGCGACGACGGAGGTGTCGCGATATACACGGCATCAACATTCGGGTCGTGAATCAATGTGTCTGCATCATCATACCAGGTCGGCACGCCATGCCGCTCAGCGTAATCTTTGGCTTTTCCACCATTCCGTCGCATCACAGCGACGAGTTGCGACCCTTCGATTTTTTGGAAGGCCGGGCCGCTTTTAACTTCGGTTACATCACCGCACCCGATAATTCCCCATCGAATATTTTTCATAATACTTTTGCCGCAGAGAGCCCAGATGATCCAGAGAAAGAATGGTATCGTCTTCTGCTATGCCAGACAGAATGATGTGGCAATGCGGAAGGAAAAACCCCGTCTCACATCCCAGGGTATCCCGTTGTCTGTTCCCTCTGTGTCCTCTGTGACAAACAATTATAGGGCTTTTTTAATTCGTGCCAGACCTTCCTTGATAGCGGCTTCACTGGTCGCATAACTCAGCCGGATATATTCTTGATCTTCTCCGGCATTTTTACTGCCGAAAAAGGTTCGGGCCAGTGTCGCGACTCCGGCACTGTACAAGAGATGTTCCTGAAGAGCAGTTGCGTCTTTAAACCCATTTTTTCGACAGGCATCCGTCACATTCGGGAAGACGTAGAATGCTCCTTTTGGGCGTAAACATGAAATTCCGGGAATCTCGTTCAAGCCATCGACAATCAAATCCCGCCGGGCTTTAAACTGCGCAACCATGTGTTCGGTGTCGTCCTGCGGACCGAGATAGGCGTGTTTCCCTGCCATTTGAATAAACGAGGAGGTACAGCTGTTGGAATTTGTCATGAGTCGGCCAAGAATATCGGCCAGTTCTTTGTTCATTGCTCCATACCCCAGGCGCCAGCCGGTCATCGCATAGGTTTTGGAGTGGCCATCAAGCAGAATTGTTCGCTCTTTCAGGCCCTTGAATTGGGTAATACTTTCGAATTCCCCTTCATACAAGATCCTGGAATAGATTTCATCAGACAGGATCCAAAGATCATGCTTGTTCGCAATGTCAGCGACTTTCGCTAAATCATCATGGGAAATGACCCCACCGCATGGATTCTGTGGGCTATTGATAATCAACAGCTTCGTTTTGTCGCTGATGGCGGCTTCAAGGGCCTGCACATCGAAGACAAAGCCCTTTTCCTCCAGCAATGGTAAAGGAACAGGCGTTGCACCGACAAAATTGATCATCGATTCGTAAATCGGAAAGCCTGGGTTAGGATAGATGACCTCATCCCCGGCATTCACTAGCGCCAGAATCGTATAAAACATAATCGGTTTTCCCCCGGGGGTAACGACAATTTCATCGGACGTATACTGAACTCCTGTGCGTGTTGTATTGAGATAGTTCGCACACACTTCGCGAAGCTCCAGCAAGCCTGCTGAGGGCCCATAATGGGTATAGCCTTTGTCCAGCGCTTGTTTGGCCGCATCGATAATATACTGTGGTGTGTCAAAATCCGGTTCTCCGATGCAAAAACTGACGACATCTTTGCCTGTGGCCCGCAGTTTATTCACCTCTGCCAACACCTCAAATGCGGTTTCTGTTCCGAGCCGTGACATTCTGTCTGCATACGCTTTCATACTCATTCCTCCGTACGATGACGATTTCTCTATCTGGTTGTTATAGTGTTTCCGTCGATAAGACGAATACATCTTTCTCTATGAAGAGTGATCTTATAGAATTTTGCGATTGTAAACGGTACCAAAATTCCGTCAAGCATTTCTTTGGCTGACTGGGAATATCTTTACGAATATTTTCTTGATTGATAAAAAGAGAAACGTGATTCATCGTACTGAAACGACAAATCGCCGAATCGAATCCGAATTTAGCCATGATTATCTGGGGTCAAAATTTCAAATCACACATGCAATCATCCTTCGACATAGCGTGGACTTTGCGCCTGAATTTCATTCCAGATTTCCTTAAGAAAAGTACGTTGAAACTCTTTGTGTCTCTGCGTTTCTGCGGGAAATCTGATAAAATCCGTATCCGCCTGCATTGGGATTTAAAGCACTTCTGCCAGATGCAGGCAGGCGTAGGTTCCAACACGATCCTGTCGATGGGGACGTGCTGTCAACTCATGAGCAAAGCGTACAGATGTTGTCACACATTCTGGCAGAAAACTGAGCGGATCGCCTCAAAATTTTGGTACCAGTGCGACTGCATCGCAGAATCTGCAGCGTAGCGAAGGGGGCATGGTTCGACAGCCTCGACACCACCGGAGCTGATTTTTGTTGTTGCGAGAATTTAACATTGTCAGAATAAATTTTTCTTTACTTCTTTTCAGAATGCCTGATGATCGTTTTAACAATGTCAGAAACATAAACGGCAGCGTCGTCCTATGTGACGGCTCACCCTAACGGCAGAGCCATCGGGTCGGACGGTGTTATCGCGATTGATGATATTTCGAAATTTCCGCCAGTTACAAACCTGCGTCCAAAAACAGCCGAAGAGAAAACGAGTCGCTGTGGTGGCCGCAGCGGAAGAGCATGTTTTGCAAGCCATTATTCGGGCGTCACAGGATAATGTCGTCGAACCGATCCTGCTTGGCAACGCAGAAAATATTCGCGCAATGCTCGACACGTTGGGCGCGCCGCTCTCACGAGCGTCGATCGTCCATACCGATAACGAAATCGAAGCTGCAACGCTGGCCGTCCATATGGTACATCGCGGTGAAGTCGATATTTTAATGAAAGGCAGGCTTCACACAGCGGAACTTCTCAAAGAAGTCGTCAATCGGGAATATGGTCTGCGCACTGGCCGCATCATGTCGCATCTGGCGTTTTTAGAGATTTCGGGCTATCATAAATTGCTCGCTGTGACGGACAGTGGCATGGTCCTCCATCCGAATCTGGAAGAAAAAAGGCTCATTCTCGAAAATGCCGTTTGTTTCATGCGTAATATGGGCTATATACAGCCCAAAATAGCGGCATTGGCGGTTGTCGAAACCGTTAACTCAAAAATGCAGGAATCCGTCGATGCGTTCCGCCTGAAACAAATGAATCAAGACGGTTCGATCGAACACTGTCTGGTGGAAGGCCCGATCTCATATGATCTCACAATGAGTCGAGAGTCGGCAGAGATCAAAGGTTATGAAAGTCCTGTTACCGGAGATGCTGATATGCTGTTGATGCCGGACGTTACCACCGGCAATATTATGGCGAAAGCACTGATTTATTCCGGCGGGGCCAAAATGGCCGGTGTGATCGTCGGCGCAAAAGTCCCGGTTGTGTTAACCTCGCGCGGCTCTTCAGCGGAGGAAAAATACTCATCCCTAGTGCTCGCTGCTTCAGCGGAGTGCAGATGACAGGAGTATTAGAGTGTTGGAGTGTTGGAGTGCTTACTTCGCCAATCCTTCAATTCTCCAATACTCCATAGAAGGTCATGACCTATCATATTCTCGCGATTAATCCCGGATCGACATCGACGAAAACCGCCTTCTATGAAAATGAGCAGGAACGTTGGAGAGAAAGTCTGGAACATTCGCGTCAGGAACTTGAGGCATATGAACGGATTGTCGACCAGCATCATATGCGAAAAGAATCGATTCTGCTTCTGCTCGAAAAACACAAAATTTCTTTGAATACACTTTCGGCGGTTGTCGGACGTGGCGGGCTCTTGCCGCTGGTCAGATCCGGAGCCTATGAAGTGAACGACATCATGGTGGAGCGCCTGTGCACTAATCCGGTTGCCGAGCACGCATCGAACCTGGGGGCGATGATTGCCCGCGATATTGCCGGCCCGCTCGATATTCCAGCATATATTTACGATGCGGTGTCTGTCGATGAATTGCAGGAGGTCGCGCGAATCAGTGGGTGGCCGGAATTGCCTCGCAAAAGCCTGATTCATGCGCTGAATATGCGCGCTGCTGCACTGAAAACCGCCCGTCATCTCGAGAAGCCCTATGACGAATTACGCCTGATTGTCGTCCATCTCGGCGGAGGAATTACCATGAGCGTTCATGCTGGGGGGAAAATGATCGACGTTCTTTCCGATGACGAAGGCCCCTTTTCCCCTGAACGAACCGGACGCGTCCCCTGTATTGCGCTGGCAAAACTCTGCTTTTCGGGGCAATATACCGAACGCGAAATCCTGCAAATGCTTCGCGGCAAAGGCGGGCTTATTGCCTATCTTGGCACCGATAAGGTCACAGAACTCGAAACAATGGTTCAGGCAAACCAGCGCGATGCGATTCTGCTTTTTGACGCCCTGGCCTATCAGATCGCTAAAGGCATCGGTGAACTGTCGATAGTGCTACGCGGTCAGATCGATCGGATTGTCCTCACCGGCGGTATGGCGTACTCGGAAAAACTGACACAGACGATTACGGAACAGGTTCAATTTCTCGCTCCGGTTGAGATACTGCCAGGTGAAAATGAACTGGAAGCCCTTGCTTTGGGGACGCTGCGAGTTTTGCGCGGCAAGGAACTGGCGTATGAATATTTCGAAGACTAATCAGACTTCGATCAGCATAAACGGGGCATCATCGAATTTCACGTCGTCGATACCGACGATCAATATCATATTTCCGTGGCGTCAACCCCGGAGTGAAAAAATTTTCATTGACAGGTCAGGCGATTTTGAGACAAAGGAATGGTCTGTCGCAACATGTCAGTACAAGCCGGTCTATTCAAAAACCATGACGATGAGTCACATTATGAGGAGGGGCGCATGAGCTATTCTCACTTACAGGAATTTGATCCTGAAATTTACGAACTCATTCAACAAGAAGAACAACGGCAGCAAGAAAAATTGACGATGATTCCGTCTGAGAATTTTACGATTCCGGCAGTCCGAGAAGTCCTCTCGTCGGTTTTCGTTCATAAATATGCGGAAGGACAGGCGAAAAAGCGCTATTACGAAGGCAACCAGTTTATCGACCGCGCGGAACTCCTGTGCAAAGAGCGCGTTCGGGCTGCTTTTTCTCTGCCCGACGATTGGGGCTGCAACGTCCAGGCCCTGGCGGGCGGCAACGCCAACCTGGCGGTGTATAACGGCATTCTGAACCCTGGCGATACGATTTTAAGTATGTACCTGCCAGACGGCGGCCATTTGTCCCACGGCTGGTCGTTCCCGGAAAACGACGAAGCCGGTCTGGAAGGCCAGGTCGATCAGCGGGTGTATCTCGGCGGCAAACGCAAGGTCAGCATCGTGTCCAAATTTTTTAATGTGGTGCAATACAAAGTCGAAAAAGACACGCGTTTGTTCGACTACGACAACATTCGTAAGATCGCCAAAGAATACAAACCCAATATTCTCGTTTCCGGCGGAACCGCGTATCCCAGAGAGATCGACTACCGCGCGTTGGCCGACATCGCCTCCGAAGTCGGCGCCTATTATCTGGCTGATGTATCCCATGAAGCCGGCTTGATCGCGGGCGGCGCCAACGCTTCGCCGGTCGGAATCGCCGATGTAGTCAGTTTTACGACCCATAAAACTCTTCGCGGCCCACGCGGCGCGATCATCCTTGCAAAAAATGACCTGATTTCCGACATCGATTTTGGCGTGTTCCCCGGTTTGCAGGGCGGCCCCTTTGAGCATTGCATCGCCAGCATTGCGGTCTGCTTGAAAGATGTGTTGACCGATGAATTTAAGACTTACGCCAAACAGATCGTTGCTAACGCCCAGCGCTTTGCCGCCAAATTGATGGAACTCGGTTATGACGTGGTGTCCGGCGGTACGGATAAACACCTGATTCTGGTCGATATGCGCAATAAGGGACTCGCCGGCAGGAACCCGGCTAAAGCCTTAGATTTAGCCGGAATCGTCGCCAACCGCAATTCCGTGCCCAATGAAACCGGCAGTCCGATGAATCCGTCCGGTCTGCGCTTCGGCACACCGACTATTACGACACGCGGCATGAAAGAGGCGGAAATGGATCAGATTGCCAAATGGGTTGACGAAGTGATTCAAGACATTGCGCCCTACAGCAACGAAAAAACCAAAGATTTCATGCCGAAGGCCCGGCAATCGGAAGTCGTTAAACGTGTGGCCGGCGAAGTGCGCGAACTCTGTGCGAAGTTTCCGCTGGATATGTAATGCTGTGTATATCGTAAGTGGTCGTTGATGGAGTCTACCTGCCTGGTGGCCTCCATCTTCGATCGTCTGAAACATTCCAGGTGGAGGCCGCCAAACGGCAGGTGGACTCCACCGTTCCACAATTTACACATGATTCCATCTCGTTCCCATGTTCCTTCGGAGCAAACTAAAAACTCCCCTCTACGATTTTTTATTGACAGAGAAAACCTCACACCGTAGCATAAGCCAAAATTTAATTTTATGGACTTTAACCACTTATTTTACAATGGATTTCCTGAAAAAATATCATCATATTCTGCTCCTTAAACTTCGTCGTTGCGTGTTTATGGGCTTCGGATAAATGACGCATAGTGTAGAGTTACGGAATGTCACCAAAGTTTTCGATACGGACACTGCCGCCGTCCATGACGTATCGTTCGCCGTCAAAAAAGGCGAGTTTTTCTCCTTGCTCGGCCCTAGCGGTTGTGGTAAGACAACCTTACTTCGCATGATTGCCGGATTCGAAATGCCTACCTCCGGCACCATTCTTCTCGATAATAAAGACATTACTGACGTGCCGCCCTATAAGCGCGATGTCAATATGGTCTTTCAGAATTACGCCTTGTTTCCCCATATGACTGTGTACAATAATATTGCCTATGGTCTGAAAATGAAACGGGTTCCGAAAGCCAAAATTGCAGAAGCTGTACAGGACGCGCTCCATAAGGTGAAATTGTCCGGTTTCGATCCCCGTAAGATTACGCAACTCAGCGGCGGACAGCAGCAGCGGGTCGCCCTAGCGCGCGCCTTGGTGAACCATCCTGCCGTACTCCTGCTTGACGAACCTCTCGGAGCACTCGATCAAAAATTGCGCGAACAAATGCAGATCGAATTGATCGATTTGCAGGATCAGATCAAAGTGACCTTTATTTTTGTCACTCACGATCAGCGTGAAGCGCTGACGATCTCCGACCGGATTGCTGTGATGAATGAAGGGAAGGTTAAGCAGATCGGGACGCCGAAAGAAATCTATGAATTTCCAGCGACCCGCTTTGTGGCCGATTTTATCGGTACCTCGAATTTTCTAACAGGTGTGTATCGCAGCAATGAAAAGGGCTTGAAACGGATTGTCGCTTCCGGCAACGATATTTGGGTGGAATCGGAGAGAGAACTCACAATCGGCGATACGGTAACAGTTGTGATTCGACCTGAAAAACTGATAATTTCAACTGAAAAAAATGCGGCGACCCCCAATAATTTGTATGGTGAAATTCAGGACATCATTTATGTCGGCACCGATACCCGATACTTCGTTCAAATTCCTTCTCTCGGACTTCGATTGCAGGTCTTCGCGCAAAATTTTCAGCATACGGCCAAACAAAAATTCACCTGGTTTGATAAGGTTTACGTCAGTTGGGACCCGGAGAATACATCTCTGATTTTGGAATAATTCGGTGCGAAACCTGACAGATTTTTTACATTTCGTAAAAAATCTGTCAGGTTTCCTGAGCCAAACTGTATGAAAAAATTATTTGGTTTATGGGGCCTGTTATTCCCGGCGGGATTTTGGCTGCTGGTTTTTTTTCTGCTGCCCCTTGGCATTATTTTGATGTATAGCTTTATCGAACGCGGTGTGTACGGCGGCGTCGAATGGGTTTTCACCTGGGAAAACTATACTCGCGCTTTTGACCCCTTATACGTTAACACCCTCTGGCGATCACTTGGAATCGCATTGTTTACGACAGTTTTTTGTTTGGTTTGCGGTTATCCGTTAGCCTATTTTATTGCTTTTGCCCCGGCGAAATGGAAAAATTTGCTGCTGGTTCTGCTCATCATCCCCTTCTGGACAAATTTTCTGATCCGGACTTACGCCTGGATCGTGATCCTTCAGGATCAGGGCTTGCTGAATTCGATGCTTTTGCGCTTCGGGATTATCCGGGAGCCCCTCGATATCTTGTATAATTTGAAGGCGGTTATGCTCGGCCTGGTGTACGGCTACCTGCCCTTTATGGTCTTGCCGATTTATGCCTCGCTGGAAAAATTGCAGATTTCACATCTGGAAGCCTCGATGGACCTGGGCGCAAACCGCCTGAAGACCTTTATGAATATTACAATTCCTCTGACTGCTCCGGGGATTGCAGCGGGTGTTGTCCTGGTTTTTGTCCCGACGATTGGAGAATTTGTCATTCCTGATATTTTAGGCGGTGCAAAATCAATTCTGATCGGCAATATCATCACCAATCAGTTTTTAACCGCCCGTGATTGGCCCTTTGGAGCCGCCATTACATTTATTCTTGTGATTTTTGTGCTTATTGGGCTGGGTATCTTCTTCAGATTCAGTAAAAACGGAGAATTGATCGGTTAACCGCGAGTGAAAAGTTTTCGCTGCAAAGAGCGCAGAAAATCGCAGAGAAAAAAATGTACTGGCTTGTTTTGCTCTGCGCTTCTCTGCGTTCTCTGCGGTAAAAAAAAAGAAGGACATTTCTGGAAATGACCCAAACACTTCAACGTAAAGGTTTAACGACCTGGGCGATTATCATGTATGCCTTTTTGTATCTCCCGATTGCGACTCTGACCGTGTTTTCCTTTAACAATTCCAAAAGCGGTACCGTCTGGAAAGGGTTCACGCTGCACTGGTATGCGAAGCTATTCCAGGACGCATCAATTGGGGTGGCCCTGGAGAACAGTTTAATCATCGCTCTGGTCACGACACTGGTTTCAACAACCATTGGAACCATGGCCGCCTTAGCCATGCATAAATACCATTTTCGAGGCAAAGTCATCTGGAACGGCATCGTGTATATTCCGGTCATCATTCCGGAAATTGTGGTCGGTGTGTCGCTCCTTTCCTTTTTTGCACTGCTGAAAATTAGCCTTGGATTGGGGACGATCACCATTGCCCATATTGCCTTCTGCATTTCATACGTCATCATTGTCGTTCAGACTCGGTTACACGGCTTTGACCGCTCGCTGGAAGAAGCATCAATGGATCTGGGGGCCGGACGCTACAAAACCTTTTTTTATGTCACACTGCCGGTCATTGCCCCTGGTATTGTGAGTTCAGCGCTGCTCTGTTTTACGCTGTCGATCGACGATTTTGTGATTACTTTTTTCACCCAGGGGCCACACTCGACCACCCTGCCGGTGAAAATTTACTCGATGGTCAAATTCGGCGTCAGTCCGGTTGTAAATGCCATTTCAACCTTATTTCTGGTTGTCACGACCGTGGCTGTCGTGTTGATTACCAGACTTGAAAAGGAGGGATGATTTTTGTATGCTCACGTAAAGACGCAAAAGCGCCAAAAATTGTCCTTATAAGCTTTTTGATGTCCTGCGTGTCGTGCTCTGTCAAGGTTTTACTCAGGGGTATAGTACGGATGATGGAGTCCACCTATCTTTTGGCAGCCTCCATCTGAGTCAGGGCGTACCCAAGATGGAGGCCATCTTGAGGGTGGACTCCATCGACCCGTCGCATTCATGTTGTCAAAAAGGTTGTTTGAAATGTGTTATCCATATTTTCTGACAACACATAATCAGTCACTCAATGGCCCTCAAATATGAAATTCGTAAATACGATCTTCATGATTGAAAGGCACATACATGTATGAAAACACGTCTTGAATTGATGAAGATTTTAGGAATTGCCTTGCTTATTGTGGTGATGCCGTTTGTGGCGTATACGGTGGAAAAACCAGTTTTGAATGTGTATAATTGGGATGATTATATTGACGAAGAAACCATTCCGGAGTTCGAAGAGAAATTTGGCGTGAAGGTCAATTACGATGTGTACGATAGCAACGAATCCCTGCTTGCCAAGCTTCAGGCCGGTGCGAGTGGTTTTGATGTGATTTTTCCCTCGGATTACATGGTGAACATCATGATTCAGCTCGATCTCCTGGAGCCGCTCGATAAAACCCAGATTCCTAATATCGCTAATCTCGATCCGGCCTTGCTCGATCAACCCTTCGATCCGGGCAACAAATATTCGCTGCCCTACACCTGGGGTACAGCCGGTATCGGTTATCGCGCGGACAAAGTTACTGAGCCTGTGGAGAGTTGGTCGGTTATGTTCGATCCGAAATATGAAGGGCGTATTGTGATGTTAGATGACGTTCGTGAAACCTTGGGAGCGGCGTTAAAATATCTCGGCTTTTCTTTTAATTCGACAAACCCGGAAGAGCTTGCCAAAGCAAAAGAGCTGCTGATTCAGCAAAAGTCCATCATCAAAGCCTATGTCAGTGCTCAGGGCGAACAGATGTTGCTGTCCAGCGATGCCTGGCTGGTCCATAACTGGATCGGCGATATTTACCGGGTTGCCGCAGAGGACCCAAATATTAAATATGTCATTCCGAAAGAAGGCAGTTCGAAGTTTATTGATACGTGTGCGATTCCGAAGACAGCTCAAAATAAGGAATTCGCTCATCAATTTATCAATTTCTTACTTGAAGCCGAGGTTGACGCACGGATTCACAACCGGATCCAGTATTTAACAGCAAACAAAGCGGCCATGCCTCTTTTGGATGAAGCGCTTCGAAATACGATGGAGAATATGTCAGCAGAAATTGCGGAGAAATTGGAATACATTGAAGAGTTAGGAAGAGATACTCGTCTGTGGGATAAAACCTGGACAGAAATCAAGGCCCATTAACAACAGAACAGTTTTACCGGGAGTTTTATGTCAGACATGAGCCTTTCTTAAACATTTTTTCCCATGAATCTACCCCTTATGGGAAAAGAGGCTACGAAACTCCCGGTAGAACCTGAGAGAGAACACAAACCGGATGGCTGGGCATCCTGGAGGTGGATCGCACGGATCCGTTTTTCATGTCTCCATCTCGCCAGACACCAGAAAGGTCCTGTAAAACCACCACGTATGGTAACAGCATTCTAACAGCCTCCCATATATGGCGAGAGCATCACTGGAAGTGCCTATCACTTCCATCATGTTACGACAGCATTATAAATAAAGGGTTTAGTCAAAGTCAACATTTTTCTTTTTTTCTTTACTTGTTGAAAAAAAAAGAGTTAGGGGTTTTTTTATGATTGAGCTTTTCAAGAATGCTATAAGCTATTTTTTAACAATAAGTTACAGCGATAAATTTTTTTACTGCCCCCATGCAATTTTTCCCCATTTTAAGAGAAAAAAAATTTCATTTTTTTCTCATTTTGAGTCGGTATGGATACGATCTTTTACTTTATTTCGGGGCAAAGATTCCCCATGAGTATTAAAATACAGATAAAAGAATATGTTCCTAAACAAAGACGGCATCATTCAGCTCGATAACGACTGTTGCCTCCAGAACTCGATCACTCCTTATTCTCAACAGGTTTTTTCTTGCTGACAGGAACATGCGCTCCGCATTTGCCACGAGAGGGGCAATCAGAACAGGTTCCGCTGCCTCCGTTTGAGGTTTCTTTTTTTTATATGCCGGTATATAGCATACACGGCAACCACTATCATTGGGATTATAAAAAGACCTGAATTCACAGATAGTTCGCTCCTTTGAACAGGATGGAACCACGAAGGCATACGAAGAAAAAACACGCCATCATGGATTGGTTATTTTCGTGTCTTGCGTTTTTTCGTGGTCAATAATGATATGTTTTCCTTCATCTCCTGACAATATTGTCTTACCCATTTTCCGTCAAGGTTTCACCTCTCTTTTCATCAGACCCTTTTGCCAAGGGGCTACAGTTTTTATTTGTTGACAGAGCGGATGAATGATGTCACAATCTCGTCACGCTTGCAATAATAACATAAACGTCCCGATTAACATCATATTCGTCTGAGTAAATACGTTGCCAATGATGAGACAACAATTTTTAAAACATGTGTGTGTTCGCTTTTTTTTCATTTTTTTCTTGATTGCCATACTCTTGCAGGGCTGCCGGCACAGATCCGAAAGCGTTCTCTCCTCTTCTTCTCAGAATCCGGATTCTTCCCACGCCGTTACAACTTCCGTTATTCGATACGGGGCAGTTCACTACACTTTCGCAGATGTGTATGCTGAGCCAGAGATGGACTCCGAGCGATTGACCCAATGCATGTATGGCGATGTCGTACGGATCGAGGAAGAATTTGCTTCCTGGTATGCTGTAAAAGTCGGCCCGTACCCGGAATTATTCGGTTGGATTCAGAAAACTCTTGTCACTCCTTTGCCGGCAAAAGCCTCATATATAACAGAGCGAAATGTGACAACCATTATCATCCGTCAGGATCAGAGTGAGATCTTTGTGTGGCCCAGCCAGACAATTCCGATCGCGATGGGCACGGAACTGCCATTTCTTGGAGAATCAGGCCAATGGTACCTCGTCCGTTTGCCCACAAACGATATTGGCAGAATTTCCAGAACCGCTGTTCAGCCGATAGAGTTGTTCGAAACCCCGTTGATCAAACCAAAACAACCGAAGAAAACTCCTCAAAAAGAGCACACACGACCGAATACCGTTGCCCCTATCTTTCTTTCACAGGATACCCTTAAACATCGTCGCGATATTATTGCCACTGCCGAGCAATTTCTCGGAAAAGTTTACATGTGGGGGGGAACAACGCCAAGAGGTTTTGACTGTTCAGGTTTGACATATTTTGTCTATAAACTGAATGGGATCGAATTACCGCGCGTCTCCTGGCTCCAATATCGCAATAGATTTGGAAAAAAAATCAAGAAGGGACGTCTAACCCAGGGGGATTTGGTCTTTTTCCAAACCTATAAACCAGGGCCTTCCCATGTTGGGATTTATATCGGCAACAATCAATTCATTCATGCCTCACCCAGTTACGGGGTCACGATCGGCAATCTGGACGAACCATATTTCAAAAAACGCTATATCGGGGCCAAAACCGTCTTCGTCAATTCTTAAATCCTTTTGACATTCACCGCAGAGGACTCAGAGGACGCGTAGAGAAAAGCATTCTAACGGGACACCTCTGCGTCCTCTGCGGTGAAAATATGTCTCGCGTATTCAAAAAACGTGAGGAACTGAAGTCTGATGAGAAAAATTTCCTGAGCAAAAATTTATTGACAAGAGAAGAGCTTCTCGAAAGAAATAACAAAAATTTGAAATACAAACCTCATTGTCAATTATCAATTGCCGATTGCTCATTATCAATTGGCAGTTTCAAAGGAGTTGTCATGAGCGGGGTTCACCCGGCATCATGAAACGGATTCGGGCTCATCCTTGCTTATGAGAAATCCTTGTAGTTTCAAAGGAGGACAGGACCATAATGTATCAGGACATTCGTGTGATCAATGAAATGGTACAAGCTGAAAGCAGCTTTGTTGAAAATTTGAAAGCGGAAATCGCCAAAGTCATTGTCGGTCAGGAATATATGGTTGACCGATTATTGATTGGCTTGCTCTCTAACGGCCACATTTTGCTGGAAGGCGTTCCTGGCCTGGCAAAAACCCTGACCGTCAAAACCCTTTCCGATTGCATTCAGACGAAGTTTCAGCGTATCCAGTTCACTCCCGATCTGCTGCCTGCCGATTTGATCGGCACGATGATTTTCAATCAGAAAGAAGGCTCTTTTGTGCCCAAAAAAGGCCCTATTTTCACCAATATTGTCCTGGCCGACGAGATCAACCGCGCCCCGGCCAAAGTGCAGAGCGGCTTACTGGAAGCGATGCAGGAACGCCAGGTCACGATCGGCGATACGACCTACTCCCTGGAAGATCCGTTTTTGGTGCTGGCGACCCAGAACCCAATCGAACAGGAAGGAACGTATCCCTTGCCTGAAGCCCAGGTCGACCGTTTTATGCTGAAGATTACGATCAGCTATCCGACCCGGCAGGAAGAGCTCGCTATCGCCGAACGCATGGCGACCGGCGACGACTTGACCGTCAATCAAATCATTACGCCGGAGGATATCTTGAAGGCTCGTTCAGTGGTCGATCAGGTCTATATTGACGACAAGATCAAAGAATATATTATTGACATCATTTTCGCCACACGGGAGCCGGAAACGTATAATTTGCCGGAGTTGACGGACATGATCGAATTCGGCGCATCACCGCGCGCCTCGATCTACCTGAACAAAGCGGCCCGCGCTCATGCCTTTTTGCGGCGGCGGGGGTATGTGACGCCGGAAGATGTCAAGGCGGTCGGCATGGATATTCTGCGCCATCGCGTCATACTCAGTTATGAAGCCGAAGCCGAAGAACGCAGCTCGGAAGATATTATCAAACAAATTTTCGATACAATAGAAGTCCCATGATTCCAAAAGAAATTCTGAGAAAGGTCCGGGAAATCGAGATTTATACGAATCGATTGGTCAATGATTCGCTGGCTGGGGAATATCACAGCGTCTTTAAGGGGCGCGGCATGGAATTCTCGGAAGTACGAGAGTATCAGCAGGGTGATGATATTCGCGCGATCGACTGGAATGTGACGGCCCGTATGGGACGCCCTTTTGTCAAAATTCATGTCGAAGAGCGTGAGTTGACGGTGATCTTCCTGATCGATACCAGCGCGTCCGGCAGTTTCGGCACCGTCAATCAGATGAAAGGTGAACTGGCGGTTGAGCTGTGTGCGGTACTGGCGTTCTCCGCAACCCGTAATAACGATAAAGTCGGTCTGATGACCTTTACCGATGAGATCGAAAAGTACATCCCCCCCAAAAAAGGGAAAAATCACGTCTTGCGGGTGATTCGCGAACTGTTGTACTTTCAGCCGCAACGCAAGGGGACTGATATTCAGGCCGCACTCGACTACTTGAATCGCGTGACCAAACGAAAAGTGGTCGTGTTTCTGGTCTCTGATTTTATCGCTGGGAATTATGAACAGGCTCTGCGTATCACCAGACGCAAACACGATGTGATCCCGATTACGATCACCGATCCACGCGAATTAAGCTTGCCACCGGTTGGATTGTTAGAACTGGAAGATGCGGAAACCGGCGAACGGATGATGCTTGACACCTTCGATGCCAAGGCTCGGGAAGCCTATAGCGCCATTGCTCGACAGGAACGAGAGACCCGAGAGCGTTTATTCCGTTCAATGAAACTCGATGCGATTGATGTACGTACCGATCAGCCTTATATGCAGACCTTAATTTCGTATTTTCGAAAACGGGCAAGCCGATATTAACACGCGTATTTTTTTACCGCAGAGAACGCAGAGAGAATCGATCTAATGCTTTTCTCTGAGCTGCACTTCGACCTCTGCGGTGAAACAATTACTTTCACCCCAAAGCGTAATGGGTGGTTATTGTTCCTTGAATTCACATGTGTAAAACAGCATATTTACGGATAAAATATTCTCTTCTTGTCTCTATCATTTTTTTGACAACGGCTTTTCCCGGCCATGCGCAAGACCTCCTGCAACAGGAAGCGCCGCCAGCTCCAAAAGGTGATGTCGAAATTCTCGAGTCGCGTTTTACTACGACCTCGCCAATCGTCGGGGATCGCTTCACGTATTTCTTTAAATTCGATCATATCCGAAACCTACGTGTTCACCCGGTCGAACAACTCTCAGAACAAGGGTTCGTCATTCTTGAAGAACAGCGTCTCGATCCACAAGAGTTTGATGGACGTCTCATTCAACAGTATAAGTATACAGTTCAGGCTTTGCAGGCAGGGGAGAGCCAGTTCAGTCCGGCTTCGATTTATTTTGACGGACCGCACAACAATCCGATTGCCGCTGTTGCCGAGCCTGTGCAGCTTACGGTTTCATCGATTGTCGATGTGCAGGTTGTCAGCAATAGTCCGGTGATGCTCGGTGAATCGTTGGAACTACGGCTGAGCGTCACCAAACGCAAGCCGGTCACGATTTCTGCGATGCCGCAGGCGCTGCATGCAGAATTACAGATCTCTGAACCGGTTGAAGCCCCTGAAACTGAACAGGGAACCGGAGAAGCCGATGTCACGCCGACTCCAACTCCGCAGCCTGCGGCTCTGGAATTTGTGCTGGATCAATCGCAAAACATTGTGCCACAGCAAGTTGATGGCCAAACTATTGAAGATTATAACTACCTTGTGACCAGCCAGCCTGGGGTTGCCGGAGAATATGTGCTCCCTGAATTCCGTGTGAGCTATCGTACTGCAAAGGGAGAAGAAATCGAACAGGTTATCGCGCCGACTCAGTTTTTTGTCCTGAATCCGAACACCGGCAATCTCGACATTGCAACGGATTATCGTTTTTTGATCGTGCCTGCCATTTTTTTGGCCGCAGTGCTTGTGGGAGGAGGAGTGGTTTTTCTGTACCTGAAATATCGCAAACCCCACAAAGCGGTTGACACCTTCGTACCACCGCCTTTGCCGCCGGGTGATGTGGCACATCAGGAGTTAGCGGAAATTCAAGCCATGAAGCTGCCGTCAAAGGGGGAATTCAAAGAGTATTACACGCTAATATCGGAATCGGTCAGGAAATTTTTAGGCGCGGAATATCATTTCCACGTGCTCGAACGCACAACAGAAGAAATTTTGACCGATATTCAGGCTCAGAATATGCCGGACAAGATTAAGCGGCGCGTGAGCACGTTTCTGCCGGAAGCGGATGTGGTGAAATTTGCCAAATACACGCCGACTCTGGAACAAAGCGAGCAAGCGATGGAGGTTGCCTTGCAGATCGTGGATGACAGTCTGGAGTATCATCAGCTGCCCATGGCCTCTTCGGAGGATGTGAACGATGAAAGTCTGCAAGTTACAAACTCAAGCTCGTCAGTGGAAACTGACAATCAGCAGCGAACCGGAAGCAGTGAATGATGAGAGAGTGATGCATCGTTACTTCAGTCCATTGTAGAGGATACTTCTATGGAGCGTCTGAGAAATACTGGGCCGCCATCTTTTACACGTTATTTCTAAGAAGATCCATGTTTCATCAGAACAAACATGGGGAAATCATACGCTTAACAGGAGAAACTCTATGAATTTTGAGCATCTGCTTGCAACAAGAACACACATTATGGAAGTGAGCGTCATCAGAGAAATCTTGAAGGTGGTTTCACAACCGGGAATGGTTTCTCTGGCCGGCGGCATCCCATCGCCTAACAGCTTCCCGATGGATCGCATGCGCGAGCTGACGGAACGGGTAATGGGAAAATACGAATCGAACGCCTTCCAATATGACTTAACCGAAGGTTTTATACCGTTGCGAGAAACGCTTGTCGATTATTTTCGACAGAAACAGATCATTGCCTCAATCGATGACATTACCATTCAAAGCGGCTCGCAGGGTGCCTTGGATGCGATCGGCAAGGTCCTGATTTCCCCCGGCGATAAAGTTGCGGTCGAAGCGCCGACCTATCTGGCGGCGATTCAGGCATTCAGATCGTATGAAGCGGAATTTGTCAGAATGGATATGGATGATGATGGTCTGATTCCGGAATCGTTGGAAGACGTGTTACGAACGGAGCAGGTCAAATTTGTGTATACGGTTCCGACCTTTCAGAATCCGACCGGACGAAGCGTCACCCTTGAGCGGCGCAAACAGAAAAATGGCTGGCTATTGTCAAGCAAGGGGTTGACCTGCACACCAGCACTTTCAGTCAGGCGATCGCTGCGGAATACATTTCTGGTGGTTACTTGAATGGACAACTGCCGAAAATCATTCAACTCTACCGGCCGAGGCAAGAAGCAATGTTGAACGCTATCGAACGCTATTTCCCGGAAGATTTTGTCTGGTCGAAGCCGGAAGGCGGTATGTTTATCTGGGTCGAAGGACCGGAAAAACTGGATATGGAAGAGTTGTACTGGAAGGCTATTGAACGGAACGTTGCCTATGTACCGGGGAAATTTTTCTACAGCCACCCTGGCGAAGGCAAGAGTACCATGCGCCTGAATTTCACCATGGCCGACGAAGCCACCATCGAACGCGCCATCAGAACCCTCGGGGATGTTTTTAAAAACCGGTAGGGGCCGACAGAAAGCAGAAGGCTAAGCACTCGGCAAAAAGCAGTAAAAAGACTCTGCTTACTGCCGACTGCCCATCATCTCTTCCCAGTCCAGGATGTTCCATTCTTCATACACAGCTTTCAGCTCATTGAGCAGATTTTGGCGGGTCTCTTCATCTCCGATATAAGGAGAATTCTGGGGATACGTGATTAGTTTCGTGAGGTTTGTGAGGGATGCTTTCCCGGCTGTCCGCCTGATACGGGATTGCTTCTGCGCCTCAATCGTTCGAGATCTATCAGATGAATGGACATGGCGACTTACTGAACACCTTCAAGAGGACGTGATAGTTTTGTCAATGAGAATGATAAAAGAGCATCTTCGCATATGACTCAAATGTGTACAACCCAAGAATGTTCTGTAAAGAAGAATATCGCTTGACATTCCTG
>PDWJ01000466.1_pt1 | contig 60601 bp, 62 predicted proteins | sample 1430881 | NCBI WGS metagenome assembly PDWJ01 (sample SAMN01162460, study PRJNA174530) | Oral metagenome, whole genome shotgun sequencing project. | biome: Marine environment; feature: Marine mammal; material: Swab sample of the gingival sulcus; isolation source: swab sample of gingival sulcus... | reverse complement strand
TAAACGTAATGACATTAACTGGAAGCAAGTAGAGTTAATCCAAAAAAACTGGCACTATGAGCAAGAAGGGTTAACCCCTGCGGCAGCCGCTTTGATTGCTCTTGCAGTGACGATGGCAACGGGTGGCTCGGGTGCTGGGGTAGGAGCAAGCTTGACCAATGCCACTTCAACAATTGGCATATCAGCATCTAATGCTGCCTTTGCAAGCCTAGCTTCGCAAGCCTCCGTGACCCTTATTAACAACAAAGGGAATATCAATAAAACCCTAAAGGATTTGGGTAGTAAAGAGGTTTTAAAGGGTATTTTAGTTGATACAATAAGTGCAGGGTTAAATCCAACTTCTGCAGGTGACAAAATCTTTAATCTTACCGATACCAGTTTGGCTGTCATTTCAGTTCTTGACCCTGATGTTGGTGTAGCACTGTCACTCATTAATGGTAGTAGGGCTTCAAGCACTAGAGCATTTATTGGTAATATGACCATTAACTATGGCAAACAAAAAGCTATAGAAGAACTGAGTCGATTTGCTAAAAAAAATGGACTGACCTTAAAAGAACTCAATACCTTATTACAGATAAATTCTGTGTTAGGGCTTAAATATGCTGGACCCAGCACCCGAAAACATATCGATGAAAGTGGCGTTCTAAACTATACTATTGAAGGCTTTTTTGGTAAAAAAAATAAGTTTAAACAAGGTGTATTCTGGGATTTAAATGATACCCTATTAAACATACAAGGTATTAATGATGCAGTTGCTTTAAGTGTTATTAACGATATAGAAGACTATACCGGAGAGATTAAAGTCTCAGGTCACAGTTTAGGAGCGGCAAGAGCCAATAATTTGGTATACACAGGTCATATTAAAGCTGCTGAGGCTTATTCTTTACCATTTTTTGCTATTCCTGCAGAGAGTGTCCACACACAATGTGTGGCATCAGATGCAATCTGTGGTGGTTTTTTATTAAGTATCTTTCGTGATAGAACGACAATAAAGCCTGTAGTAAGTTATATTGATTGGTTTAATAAAAGCCATAGAATAAAAACAGCATATAAAGACTTTCCTAGTCAAAATAAAACTATTGCATTGGAATATGTAAACTTATTTAAAACTAAATGAGCAAATAACTGAATAAGGATTAAATAATGAAAAAAATAGCTACATTAAAAATAATAGCATTAATGTGCTTTGTGGTCATTTTACCTGGTTGCCTAATACCAGATTTCTACTACTTATCTTTAAGTAAAGCATATCCATCCAAACAAGACAACAGATGTATTGAACTTAAAAAACCAGTAGCTTTGTGGGCTGGTAGAAAGGTCGATACTTATCAAAAAAACTTTATTAGTGGCGTTTCAGTTAATGATAGTAATGATAATGGACTTATGATGACCCATAAAAAAGTAGATGTCATTGATAAAGGCGTAAAATTTCGTGTTGATAAAGTATATGAACGCTATTCCGTAGCAACACCAGGTGGTTGGTCTTTAAGAGTTAATTTGGCATTTTTGGAAGGTAAATATCAGGGTAAGATTGCCGAAATATCAGGCATGAACTGGCTTCACCCTAAACCTTGGTTGTTTTCTTATAACTCACAAGACAATACTGTTTTATATCGTAAAGACCTAAATACAGACGGCTTAGAGTTTAACCCAGAGATTTTTAAATATTGTGACAACCAGTAAATGGCTTGATATTTAATCTACACAAGAATGAACATACTTTTTTATTTTGGTGGCGTTTGAACGATGAGCCATATTTACCAATACTGATTTTTACACGCTTTTAATACCATCACTCAGTAAAAATAATTTATAAGTTCATTACAGACGGCATATATCCACCTGATTGGGCTAATAATGATAATTTTGATATGATGGCGTTTAAGTATGACTAGGGTGTTGGTTTAATATTGCTGGGCATTTTGCCCAGCTCTACTGTTGGGCTAAACAATAGCTATGATATTACTGAGTTGATTAGCTTGGTTAACCGTTTAATAAGTTCGTCTGTATCCTTATCGGACAAATTAAGTGGCGGTAATAAACGGATGACATGCCCACCAGTCACATTAATAAGCATTTTATAGTCATCTCTTGCAATATCAACAAGTTTGCTACAGTCAATATGGGTTGGTAGCACAATACCAATCATCATCCCTTTACCACGTGTGGTTATTTCTTTATCCTTAAACAAAGCATAAATTTGTTGTTGGATTTTATTACCTTGCTTAACGGCATTATCCATGGCATTACTGTTTTCTAGCTCATCAAAAACAGCACAAATAACACGGCTTGCTAAATGTGTGCCACCAAAGGTAGAACCGTGAGCCCCAAAGCCAAACAAATTTTTGGCACGACTACTGACCATACAAGCCCCAACAGGGAAGCCATTGCCTAAGCCTTTTGCCGTAGTTAAAACATCTGGCTTGATATTACTATGCAAAAAAGCAAAATATTTGCCTGTTCTGCCATTACCTGTTTGCACTTCATCTAACATAAATAAAATATCATGTTTATCACAAAGTGCATAAACTTGATCTAAGTATTCAAAGCCATTTTCAGCCGTGTTTAAACCACCTTCGCCTTGAATCGGTTCTAAAAAAACAGCACAGACTTCATCATGGTTTGCTAGCACTGTTTTAATTGCATCAACATCACCAAATGGTACACGGATAAAGTCATCATCTAGTGTATAAAAGCCTTCACGTGCTTTTGGATTTGCGGTGGCAGATACTGTTAATAGAGTGCGACCATGAAAAGCGTTTTCCATTACTATAACTTTAGGGCGGTTAAAGCCTTTGTTATTTGCAAATTTTCTAGCAAGTTTTAGGGCACATTCATTGGCTTCAGCACCACTATTGGCAAAAAATACACTATCCATGCCGGTTGCTTTGCATAGTTTTTCGGCAGCTTTTTCTTGCCAGTCGATTGCATACAAGTTACTGGTGTGCAATAGGCTATTAGCCTGTTCATTTATGGCGTTTGTTATGGCAGGGTGACAATGCCCCAGCCCACAAACGGCAATACCTGTTAGTGCATCAAGGTAAGCGCTGCCATCTTGTGTATAAAGCCAGCTACCACTCCCTTTAACAAAGCTAATTGGTTGACGCTTGTATGTTGGCATAATATGTGTTGTCATAATTTTTCAAATATCCATAATAGTGAGTGATAAAAAGAGAGATTGTTGTTAGTAATATGGTTAGTAATTTAATGGTTTAAGTCAGCAGAAAATGGATCATCACCACTGGCGATTTTATAATCTTCATTTGCCCAAGCACCAAGGTCTATCATTTTACAGCGTTCAGAGCAAAATGGTTTAAAGTTGTTATTAACCCAGTTGGTTAATTTTTTGCATCTGGGGCATGGATATTGCTTGGGTAAAGTTGATTGAGAGTTATCGCTTAAGTTATTTGTCATAATTTACTTATTTATTGCTATGCTATTGACGTTGTATAATATCACGATTTTGTAATCAAACTTAGTAGGATTTTGGTAGTATTGATGAATAAAGATAATCAAGCATATAACTTGTCGCATCATAAAGACAGAGCCTTTAAACCACAAAAAATACACCCACCAAGAAATTTTAAAAAGCAAGATTGGCACTGGTTAAAACAATCTGAAAATAAGGTGGTGCTAGAAATTGGTGCAGGTAAAGGATTGCATGCCATAAATTTTGCAGCAGCAAATAAAGATAAAACAATCATAGCGATTGAACGTACGACAGAAAAATTTACGAGTTTTAACAAAAATGCTAATCACGCAAATTTAACAAATCTATACCCTGTACATGGCGATGCGATTGCTTGGTCAGTATTTGCATTGCCAGCAGAATCAATTAGCCAAGTTTTTATTTTGTATCCAAATCCAGAGCGTAACAACGCCAATCAGCAATGGTTGAATATGCCTTATTTTGAGTTTTTGTTATCACGGTTAAAACATGGTGCAACCATCACTTTAGCCAGTAATGTGATTGATTATTTAGATAATGCACAAGAGCAAAGTACAAAAATTTGGCAATTGCCAACCAAGCGGGAGGTAGTAGATATCGCCAACGGCAGAACCCATTTTGAAATAAAATACCTTGCTCGAGGCGAGCTGTGTGAACAATTAGTTATCAGCAAACCTATTGGCTATGTCACAAGGTTTGATGACTATAATCCTTAACTTACTTTAATTTAAGCTCGTTTAAGGTTACGGTTACCGCTTAGATGGATACGGTATATTTACTTAATTACTTACTATTAGCAGTATCTGTTGCAGTAAACAATGCTAACTAAACAAGCCTATTTGCTGTTCTGACAATGCTTTTTGCCATTGCTGTAATCGTTGTGCATCATTAGGGTGTTTATTATCTTCTAACAACTGTACTACCAAGCCTTCGCTGGCGATGGCAGCAATTTTTTTAAGCTTACGCATAGTACCTCTATCTGGTAAAGCATCCGCATCAATGCCTAAGAGTACTTGCACCTCATTTTTATTTAGGTAGTCAACCAATCTATCCATGTCATCTCTGCTATCTAAAATACCAAAGTTGTAAATGTTAGTTGAATTATCTTTTAGTGCTTTGCTAAACCAGTTTGGGTTAGGCTGGGGATGCTCTAACAATGCAACCAATTTGTTTCCATTATTGATGGTTGCTTTGGGGGCAACAGAAAGTGTACTTTCTTCAACAAAGTCATCTTCATCCGTTACTGTACGAGACCAAAAATCCAATATTTTTTGATAATAAGGCAGTTTTATATCAAGTGCCATTTTTTTGCGATTAAACATCAACGCACAAAAAATCCATAAAATTGCTCTAGGGATAATACCGTACATTAGCAGGCTACCAATAAGTAGCATTGCCCATTCATAAGAACTAACGCCATTCATCACTGAGCCAGAAGCTTCACTCATTTGATTTGCAAACTGTTGAGAGGCGAGCACTTGCTCAGGGCTTGGTGTAGCAAACCCCACTAAATTTGGTAACCAAGCCATCCAGCTTACTAAAGTAGCAATGGTTTGACCACTTAATAGGGTGGACTCCCAAGAGAAGTTATAATCTCGCACCATTAACAATACAATTAGCGCAATTAGCATACCAGCAAGCGTTGCTAGCCATAATTGATGGCTAATTTTGCCTAAATACCAGCGCATACCAGCATGATGCAATTGTTTTTCATAAATAGTAACCGCAGAAGTGGTAATGTCATCTTTACCACGGATTAAGTGGCTGGGGCTGACGAAACTTGCAAAAATGGTGGGTTTATCATCTTTACTAATGAGTGTCATTAGTATCCAACCCACCAGCATTAGAGTATGAAAACCTAGCAAACAAACTAACACATAAAAAAAGTTAACCACATTAGCTTGTAACAGTGCAAATAAACCAGTGAAACCAGAGGCACACCAAACAACACTCATGATTAAAATAATTGCTTTAATCCGTGTGTCGATTTTAGCCAATGTTTTTGCAATTTTACCATTACTATCAATTAGTTGTGCACGGCGTCGCAGTTTTTGTAACCCACTTTCTGGCGATGTTGCTGCTTTCTCATTTTGCATTTTTTCGGTAATGAGCAGAGGGTCAGTTGCAAAAATGTGCTTGCGAGATTCGAGTTCTCGGACTAATTCGGTTAGTTGATCTTTTTGGCTTAACATAATTTTATTTAAATTGATGGTTAATGTTATTGGCGGTTAATGTTACTAGTATAGCGAATTTATGCTCATAGTTTCTATATAAGCCGTGTAACTCTCTTTGATAGTGGTGTCAAAGAAGTTTAAAATTTTAGGTTTTTTATTTTGGCTATAAACAATTTGGTGGCTTTGGCAAACCAGCGATGCGGTTAAGGTGTCTGGCGACAAGCCCTGTATTAAACAACGTTTGTAATTTTTGGTTTGTAATTTTTGATTCTGGCAATTGTTGTTGTAGGTATTTAATTAAAGGTCGGGTTGCAGGCGGATGCTTAAACTCGGCATAAAAATTACGGATAGCGATTAAAATAGTATAGTGTTCGTCGGTTAAAGTAACATCTATTGTGTCGGCAAGTATTTGGGCAATCTGTTGCGACCAAATGGTATGGTCTGTTAAATGTCCATCTTGGTCTAGTGTTAAATCTTTTATTGTTTGAGTCATATTTTTAATTAGATGGCTATTTAAAATTAGATGGCTATTTAATTAGATGGTTATAAAGTAATGGTTTTGCTAACTTGTTGCGTTAATGCTACCCATTCATCATCTGTAAGTATCTTTACTTGATAAGTTTCAAAATCAATGTTTTGTTTGGTAATGGGTGATAATTGATCAACATCTATTTGAAGCACATACCAGTTAATACTTGCTGCAATATCCTGCTCTGGTACTATTTCTGTTAAGTAAGCAAAAACCCAATCAATATAGGCCGCTGTGTTTGCTAACAGCAAAACGTTGTCGCCTTTTTGCCAAATTTTTGCTAATTCACGCAGGTTGTTTTTTAAAGAATCTAGGTCACTGTATAATTGGAATAAACTACTCATTAAAAGGTTAAAACCTCGTCAAAGTTTTTTAGGTTAATGATTTCTGGCACACTGGTCAATTGTTTTGCAATGGTTTTGTCTAGCATGCCTGTTATCCAACCACTAAACACATCGTCATTGAGCCAAGCAGCTGGTAAGTCATATAAATCTAACGATTTTATCATGCCTGCTAAGCGGCTATTTGGATTTAACAATATGTTAAAACAAGCAGAATCTAGCCAAATTTGCACGTCATTATCAAAGGTTGATAGTGTCATTGCTAATGCCATTGCTTCGTAGCATTCAACCTCTTGGTCGGACTTGATTTTTAAAAGTATTTTCATTATTTATTATATATACAGTAAAACGTTAAAATTGTATCACCTTGCTATTTTGCATTGCGACTACCAGCTCGCTTAAACCAACTAGGCTAAATTCAGCTGCAAGATTATTTGAATCTAATTTGTGCCTCTGAGCATTTTTTTCATCGGTTATACCACGGGTTAAAGCAGTACTTACACAAACAGGTAAATTAATACCATATACCTCAGATAATTGTTGCCAATCTTTGCTTAAATTGGGTTGATCAGCAGGCTGCCAAAGCAATTGATTAGCAGTGATTGCAGCATCGCCATAAAAAAACACTTTTAATGTTTTATCATTTTTATGTAAATAACTTTTAGCATAGTGTAAGGCATGTGCTGCAATTGGGTGGTAAGGTGATTTAGTAATAAGTAAAAGGGTGTTCATAAAATTTATTATAAGCTTTATTGATTGGTTATCTTATTTTATCATTAGTGGTGATTTGTTAAAACCATTTAAATGCTTAAAACAGCAGTCATAATACTGTTTATAAAACTACAAGTGATAAAATTGCAGGGTTTTAATCATTCATATGTGTTTTTTAAACCATAGAGTGAGATGATATCAAAACTTGATGGTTAAGATAGGCAATATTACCGGCAAATATTGCCAGCATAATTATGCAACATAAGCAGATAAAACTAATATATAGTAAAAGCTAAAAAAATAGCTTAAGTAAGCCTAAGTGCTAAAACTGATTAGCTGTTAACTTTGTTAAAAAAAGCTTAAAGTATGATAGTAGTTTGAGTTTTTTTGTGTATCTATCGGCTTTGAATATATGAGCAGCAAGTTAAAATTTATGATAGTCTGAATATGCTCATAACAAACTTTTAAATAAGTAAACTTTTTTATAAATTATGTTAAACAGATTTTTTGAACCAAGCGATGACCAATTACAAAAATTGCGTATCGCTAGTAATTTTGCTAGCAAAATGTGGGATAGTAAGCAACAAATGTGCCAAACATTTATTGCCAGCTATCCTTTAGATACTGAACTATCAACACAAAATATTGAAGACTTAATCCAAGATTATACGTTAGATGAAGATTACCAACTTGCAGACGAAGCGGGGGTGATGCAAGGGCTACGCAAATTACGCAATTTACTGATGTTGCGCTGGATTTGGCAAGATGCGTTGAATTTGATTAGTGTAGAAATACTGACTCAAGAGCTTTCTAATTTTGCTGATGGCTGCATTAAATTTGCAAAAGAATATACCTTTAATAATCTGATTAAACGTTATGGTCGCCCAAGTTACAAAGATGAAAATGGCGAGCGTCAATATGATGATATGGCAATTTTTGCAATGGGTAAACTGGGTGCAAATGAGCTTAACCTATCAAGTGATATCGATTTAATTTTTGTACATCAAAAACAAGGATACACAGATACAGCAGGTTTTGAAAAAGCAAAAGAGATTGATAATAAACGTTTTATGGTACGACTAGGGCAGGGTATTATTAAACTTTTAGATAGCAATACTGCTGATGGTTTTGTGTTTAGGGTTGATATGCGCCTAAGACCTTGGGGAGATGGCAGTGACTTAGCGATTCATTTATCAGCACTAGATAAGTATTTTGCTCAACATGGGCGTGATTGGGAACGTTTTGCATGGATGAAAGCTCGTGTAGTCAATGATATTGATGAAGACTATCAACAAAAATTAAACGAAATAACCAAACCTTTTGTTTTTAGACATTATGTAGATTACAGCATGTTTGCCGCATTGAGAGAAATGAAATCAATGATTCAAACACAAGTCGCCCAGCGGGAAGATTTAAGCAATGTAAAACTTGGGGCAGGTGGTATTAGAGACATTGAATTTATTGTACAAGCTTTTCAGCTCATTTATGGTGGTCATTACCAACAGCTGCAAATTAAGACTTGTCTTAAAGCAATGAAAGAGCTAAACAAATGTGGTTTTTTTGAAGATGAAACCTATCGAGATTTAAAATCAGCTTATTTATTTTTACGTCGGCTTGAACATGCTATTCAGGCAGTTGATGATCAACAGACCCAAAAACTACCATCAGAAAGCCAAGTACAACAAAATATGGCAATAACGCTTGGCTATCAACATTGGGATGAGCTAATGCTTGCCCTAAATGAACATAGACAAAAAGTTATCAAGCCGTTTGATGAGTTGGTAACTACCAGGCAACATAGCGATGAAGATAGTAGTAAACAACAAGTCAGTAAGCAAGTTGAAAACTTAAATGATATTTTAACCGATGACAATAAAAAGATTGTCGATAACTTTTGGCACAGTAAACTTGTTGCTGGTTTAACCGATGAAGTACGAGAAAGACTAGAACAAGCTTATGGCATATTTATGCCTGCACTCATTGAGTATCAAAACACTCAAGGTGATGCTAATATCGCCGTGCCTAGATTGATTAATTTATTGGAATCAATTTGTAGGCGTTCAATTTACTTAGTTATGTTGGTAGAAAACCCAGAGGCGAGTGTTAACTTAATTCCTATGCTAGCAGCCAGCCCATGGGTTGCTAACGAGCTGTGTAATTATCCAGTTTTATTAGACTCTTTTTTACAAGAAAGGTATCACCATTTACCAGATAAAGCAGAATTAAAAAGTATATTACAACAACGTTTGTTACGAGTAGAAGCAGATGATGAAGAAACCATGATTAGCGTTTTGCGTTTGTTTAAAAAAATGCAAGTGTTGGCAGTTGCTGCCAGTGATGTGATTGACCATCATCACATTATGAAAATTTCTGATTCGTTGACCTTTATTGCAGAAGTCGTGCTGGAAGCATCTTTGCAAAGAGCATTTAGCCAACTGGTTAAGCGGCATGGTTATCCAATTAGCAAATCTGGAGAGCCAGTGACTGAAGCAAATTCAGGTTTTGCGATTATTGGTTATGGCAAATTAGGGGGTATTGAGCTGTCATATTCTTCAGACTTAGACTTGGTGTTTATTCATCAAATTAAAGAGCAGGCAATGACCACAGGTGAAAAACCCATTAGTGGTATGAAATTTGCTGCAAGGTTGGCACAAAAATTAATGACTTATTTAAGTAGCCAAACACGTGATGGTAAAGCTTATGAAATTGACATGCGCTTAAGACCATCTGGCAATGCAGGCATGATGGTGGTGTCTGCACATGCATTTGAGCTTTATCAATTAAAAAAAGCATGGGAATGGGAGCATCAAGCTTTGGTGCGCGCCCGTGCCATTTGTGGCGACAAAAAAGTAATGAATAAGTTTGACTCAATTCGTCATCTTGTATTGTCACAACCACGCAATTTAGAAGATGTTAAAAAAGCGGTTTCTAGTATGCGTGTTAAAATGCAGGATCATCTTGGTAGTAACCAACAAACAAAAAAAGCAGGTAAGTTCCATTTAAAACAAGATGCAGGAGGTATTGTTGATATTGAGTTTATTGCACAATTTGCGATTTTAGCCTTTGCACATGACAAGCCAGCTTTAACTAAATGGAGCGACAATGTACGTATTTTTGAAGCACTTGCTCAAAATAATGTATGGTCAGAACAACGCTGTAATCAGCTTACTGAGTCCTATTTAAAAATACGTACAATGGCACATCAACTGGCTTTATCTGGCAAAAAACTACTCGTCAAAGAGTCAGACTGGCATGACACACGTGAACTGGTCATTCGTCATTGGGATGAAGTCATTGGTCAGCGATAAAGTATGACTATAAAAATAGGTTAAAAAGAGCAATAATAAATGCCAGTGCCTTGCTATTGTTTAAACTTTATTTTTTTTAACTGATATTTTAAACGAATAGACAATAACATGGCGGCTAAGCTTAGCCCTGTAACAAGTGCCATCCAAAATCCTTGCACACCAATCTTGGTGTATCTGACTAAATACACACCAAGCGGTAAAGCAACTAACCAATAGCAAAAAAAGGTGATTAGCATTGGCATGCTGGTATCCTGTATGCCACGAAGTATCCCAGCAATACTTACTTGCCAAGCATCAAAAACCTGATAGCCCATTGCATAAATGAGCAAACCAATGGCTATTTGTTGCACTTGTTTATTATCGCCAAATGCCATTGCAATATCGACTCGCCAAACATACAAACCAACGACAGCAAATAGCGAAATAGCAAATGACCAAATTAAACCAGTCGTAATAACTTCTTTTAATAGTGGTAGGTTACTTTCTCCAAAACGGTTAGATACCATAATGGTTAATGCCATAGAAATTGATAATGGAATCATAAAAATTTGGGTACTTACTGATAATGCAATTTGATGAGCCGCAACAGCAACTTCTCCCAATGAACTAATCACCAACGCTGCAAGGCTAAATAAACTTGCCTCAAAAAAAATGGCGACACCAATAGGGATGCCAAGCTTTAGCAATTTGCTAATCTGTTGTTTGTTTGGACTATTAAAAGCATAAAAGAATCTTGTGGATACAAAGGTATGGTGTTTAGAATATGATAAATACAAAGCAAGTAATAATACGTTAATCCACAATACCAATGCAGTGGCTACACCACAACCAGCACCTCCCATTGTGGGTAAACCAAACTTACCGTAAATAAAAATGTAGTTTAAAGGAATATCTGTTAACAAACCGATGATGCTAATTAAAGTAACAGGTTGTGGTCGTCCTAAGGCTTCAGAATAACAACGTAACACGGCATAACAAGTCATAGCCGGAAAACCAAAAGACACCCAATGTAAATATGAGCGAGAGATGGGTCGTATGGTTTCTGGAACGCCCATTGGTTCAAATAATAATGGACTAACATTTACCAACACAAAACCAATGACACCAATGGCAATGGCAGTCCATAATGATTGTTGTGTAATGTGTGCAACATGCTCATGTTCATTGCGTCCAACAACTTCGCCAATTAATGGAGTAGTTGCAATTAAAGTACCACTTGCTAGTAAAAAAATAGGCATCCATATGCCTGAACCAATAGAAACAGCCGCTAAGTCTAAGGCAGAGACTTGCCCCGCCATAATAGCATCAACCACGCCTAGGGCAGATTGGCTAAACTGAGTAATAAGGATGGGCAAAACAAGAGCAAGTAAAATTTTGCTATGCTTTTTAAATGTGTTTTTTGTTATTTTAATAAACATCAAAAGAATACTTCTTGTTTTTTAGTAAGCTAGATATAATACCTTAATCTAGAATGCTAGAATAAAACTTTTTTAAGATTATTAATTTGCTAAACGTTTCTAAAATTCCACTTGCTTTATATATTCATATCCCTTGGTGTGTCCGTAAATGTCCATATTGTGATTTTAACTCACATCAATTAAAGGACAATACAGATTTTAAGAGTTATGTTGATGCACTCCTTTTAGATGCAAAATCTCAAATTGATTTTGTACAGGGTCGTAACATATCTTCTATTTTTATTGGTGGGGGTACACCATCGCTTTTGCCTATTGATGAATATCACCGTTTGTTTGATAATTTACGACAGATTTATAATTTTACTGATGATATTGAAATAACAATGGAAGCAAACCCAGCAACCATTGAGCATGCACCTTTTGCAGAGTATCTAGAAGTGGGTATTAATCGGTTATCTATTGGTGTACAAACTTTCAATAACCAAAAGCTTAAAAAACTTGGTCGAATCCATGATGCCAACCAAGCTAGCAAGGCAATTAAGTCGGCGAGGCAAGCAGGGTTTACAAGAGTTAATGTTGACTTAATGCATGGGTTGCCCAAACAAAGTGTTAATGACGCACTATTTGATATCAACCAAGCAAGGATGGCTGGTGCAACCCATATTTCTTGGTATCAACTAACCATTGAGCCAAATACAATATTCTACCGAGACAAACCAATACTGCCTAACGAAAATGTATTAGCAGAAATTGAAAAACAGGGCAGCAGGTTATTGCAAGATAATGGCTTTAAGAATTATGAAGTATCTGCTTGGGTATCGGCTAATGATGAACCATGCAGGCATAATATCAATTATTGGAAGTTTGGAGATTACCTTGCTATTGGTGCAGGTGCTCATGGTAAAGTTAGTATCCAAAAAAATAGCCAAAAGCAATTAATTGACTACCAACAAGGGGTTTATCGTTATAGCAAATCTCGATTACCCAAAGATTATTTAAATTTTACAGTAACGCCAAAAGTAGTTGGTTGGCAAAAAATTAATAACCATGATTTAGTGGGAGAATTTATGCTAGATTCTCTGAGGTTATCCGATGGTATAACAATGGAAGAATTAACCAATAGGACAGGACTAAAGATTACGACATCACTTGAAAACAAGTTTTATCAGTTAAAAAAACAAGGGCTGTTGCTTGATGAAAATGACATCATACAGCCAACTAATTTGGGGCGAAGGTTCTTAAATCAGTTGATTGAAAAGTTTATTTAAGGGTTTTATAGCTTGCCTATTCGCTTGTATCTTTAACAAAAAAGCTACTTTTTAAGCAGCTTTTTAATTGCATTATATTAATTTACTAAAAATATAACTATTGATAAGGGTTATTATAATGACCTTGATTACTGTTGTTGTTACGAATACTTGAAAGCTTTGTTTTTGTACCATTTGCAGTGTTAGATATAGCATTGCCAGCTTTTCTTAGATCTTGACCAAAACCATTAATTGTATTGCAACCAGTCAAAACAAATGTGCTAAGTGCGGCTGTTAAAAGCAATTTTTTCATAATAGACCTCTCAAAATAAGTATTTATACACACAATGCTATCATAGCCAACAAAGTTTATGTTATCAATAGCTAATAACTAATTAATACTATTTTTACTTTCTTTGTTGCTAATTAATAAGTAAAAGTAATATTTTTTTGCTAGAATCAATCTTTTTAAACACTAGCTAACAATTTTTTATCTAGGTTTTTCTATTTATGTTTTTTTATCTCGGTTATTTTTTAGCCATGGTTGAAAAAACGATAATTATATTAAAAACAGCTTAATTATGATTCATATTATTTTAGTACATCCTAAAATGCCAAGTAATACAGGCAATATCATTCGTTTGTGCGCAAATACAGGAGCTAAACTCCATTTGTTAAAACCACTTGGTTTTGATCTTGATGATAAAAAACTCAAAAGAGCAGGGTTAGATTATCATGAGTATGCACACTTAAATGTTTATGACCACTGGGATGAAGTTGTTTATTCTCTTGCTCAACAAAACTGCTATAAAAAAGTGGCTTTAACCACAAAATTTAGCAAACCTTTTTATGAGTATGAATTTTTTAAACTAAATGATGATAAAGACTTAAACCAACAGTCAAACATTGCATTGGTTTTTGGTTCAGAAACTGCAGGCTTACCTGACAATATTAGAAAAGATATCGGTGAAGAAAATTGGTTAAGGCTACCAATGCTACCGAATTCTCGTAGTCTAAATTTATCAAATAGTGTGGCTATTTGCTTGTATGAGGTTTGGCGGCAACTTGGTTTTTATGGTGACCAAGGCAAAAGTGTTGGCTACAATGAGCTAAGCTCATTATAATTTTATTAATCGTGATACAATATTGCGATATTTATACTTAAATAACTTTTTGTTATATATATAACCCGACCAATAACCGATAAATCTATGCAAAGTACAAAAAATATTTTAATAAAAGCACCAGAAGGTGTATTAGAAGTAGATGCCCTTTGGCAAAATGATAATCCATTGGATAAATCAACGGATACAGTTGCTCTGTTATGTCATCCCAATCCTTTATATGGTGGTGCTATGACCAATAAAGTAGTGACAACCATGTATCGTTTTGCTAGGGATGCTGGGTTTCATGTTGTGCGTTTTAACTTTCGTGGTGTTGGGGCATCATCAGGTGAACATGATTATGCAAAAGGTGAAATAATCGATGCCATCAGTGTATTACAGTGGATACAACAGCAAACCAATGCCCGAAAACTGTGGTTAGGTGGTTTTTCTTTTGGTGGTTATGTCATTGCTAGAGTAGCAGAAGCTTTAATGCTATCTGCTCACATATGGGGGTTAGAAGATTTTGATTTACAAAAAGTTGCTTTAATTGCACCCTCTGTTGTAAACAATGATACAACAGACTTATCGTTACCAACCATGCAAACCTTTGTTATTTATGGCGGTGATGATGAAGTCGTTGACCCTAAAGCGATGGCAGATTTTGCAAACAGAATGGGAGTTAGTGTTGATGTTATGCCAGCAGTAGGACACTTTTTTCATGGGAAATTGGGTGAGTTAAAACAATTAATTGAACAACGGACGTTTATTTAACTGTACACAGTGATAAATTACAAGCCCAAAAGTTAAAAAACAAAAAAACGTTTATTTTATGGATTAAATAATGATGACAGCAACTTTGTTCCCTCTACAAAAATATAAAGATGCAATTGCAAGTGGTGACTTTAGCCATGACGATATGCAAGAGCAAGCGATGACATACTTAGACAATATTTGTGTTGAATTACAAAAAAACTCACTAAATAAATCAGGTAAAAAAGGGCTATTTTCTTTTTTAAAACCATCAAACTCTGTAGTTAATGTGCCTAAAGGTTTGTATATGTGGGGTGGTGTTGGACGTGGTAAAACATGGATGATGGATATGTTTTATGACTCGGTTCCGACTGAGCAAAAAATGCGTATGCACTTTCATCATTTTATGAAATCAGTTCACAAACAACTCAATGAGCTGGCTGGTCAGCAAGACCCATTGCAAAAAGTGGCAAACAATATTCACCAAAAAGCAAAAGTAATATGTTTTGATGAGTTTTTTGTGACCAGTGTGTCTGATGCCATGATTTTAGGTGATTTATTCACTATGTTGTTTAATAAAGGAATAACCTTAGTTGCCACCTCAAATATTGAGCCTGCTGGGCTTTATAAAAATGGTATCCATAGAGATCGGTTTTTGCCCGCTATTAAAGAGGTTGAAAAACATACCACGGTTATGAATATTGACTCTGGAGTGGATTATCGTTTGCGAGTGCTACAACAAGCTAAGCTATATGTTCATCCATTAACCAGAGATAATTCGCACTGGCTGGCAAACCGTTTTTCCAAGCTTGCAAACAATCAAAAACAAATTAAAAAGCCCATTGAAATAAATGGACGCGAGATATCCATTAATGCACGTACAGAAAATATATTATTTTGTGAGTTCCGCCAGTTATGTATGGAACCACGTTCTGCTGCTGACTTTATTGAAATTGCAAATGATTATGAAACCGTACTGATTGATAATGTGCCAGCATTAACAGATATGCTGGTTGACCCAACCCGCAGATTTATCTATCTTGTAGATGAATTTTATGATCGACGTGTAAAATTGCTAGTACGTGCAGAGCAATCTATTCTTGAGCTATATCAAGGTGAAACCATGGCATTTGAGATTGAAAGAACACGGTCACGCTTGTTGGAAATGCAGTCAGAAGATTATTTAAAAGAAGAACATCGATTAGATGAATAACTAATGATGCTTAAAAACAAAAAAATTATCATATACAAGGATTAAGACATGGATGGAGATAGCCAAATAGCAGCGGATACGTTAATAAATTGGATAGAGTCTCGTCGTAGTATTGGTAATTTAGATATCCCCGCACCTAATACTGCACAGATTAAAAAAGCCATACATTGTGCTATGACGGTACCAGACCATAAAAAATTACAGCCTTGGCGTTTTATTGTTACAAAAGGTACTGCCAGACATGAACTAGGCAGGGCATTGTTGGCAGCTGCTAAAGCAAAAGCAAAGCGTGAGGGTGTAGAGCTTGATGAAAAAACCCTCACCAACACTCAAAAGTTACCACTTCGTGCACCGGTTGTTATAACCGTTGTTACTCAAATGCAATATCATGAAAAAGTACCAGTTTTTGAGCAAATCTTGAGTGCTGGTGCCAGTGTGCAAAATCTGATATTAGCGTTACAAGCACAAGGGTTTAGTAGTGTTTGGCGGACGGGGATTTTATGCAATGAAGCAGATGTTAAACGCTATTTTAATGTTAGTGTTGAAGATTATGTGGTTGGATTTATATATACAGGAACCGCACATTGTAGATTACCACAGAGAAAACCAATTGAGATTGATAATTTTATAAAGTTTGAAGATACAGAATCTTAACCTATAAATTCATCTATTGGATTCGGCAATTTATATAATGGGTTAGATTCAAGTAGATATAAAATAGAAACATTTTATATACCTAATAATATAGCTAGCAACATATTATATTATTTATCATTAAGGGTGTTGTGGTACTATGTTTATAATTTATGACTCACTAATTTAAATGGATAACTTATGAGTGCTTTAAATCATCAAAATAATATAACTAAGTTAACCAATATTCTTGATAAAGCAAGAAAAGCTGGTAAAGAACGCTTAGCTAAAAAAACAAAAAATCCATTAGAGGATAAAATATCAGAGAGAAAATCCAAAGAAGCTCAAGCATTGCGTTTGGCATTTATTGGTGGTGGTAGTTTTGGCACAGCAATGGCAAACTTATCTGCTCGTAATGGTTGTGCTACAACCCTTTGGGTGCGCAACAAACGTAGTGTTAAATATATGAAAAAACACTATGTTAACAAGCAATATTTGCCAAATTATACGTTAGACTCTCGCCTTAATTTTGACCATGATATTGAAGCAGCTGTTAAAAATACGGATATTATTTTTGTTGCTGTACCTAGCTCCGCATTTAGAGAAACACTACAAAAAATAAAACCATTTATCACTGGTCAATCTATAGTATCTCTTACCAAAGGTATGGAAAAAAACACCTTTGCACTCATGAGTGATATTATTATTGAAGAATTACCAGAAGTTAATTTTGGTGTCATGTCGGGTCCAAATTTAGCTGTAGAAATTATGGATAATATGCCATCTGGCACGGTCATCGCAAGCCAATCAGAACAACTACGTCATGCCGTGCAACAAGCATTGCACTCTGCATTTTTTAGGGTATTTGCCAGTGATGATGTTAGGGGTGTTGAACTCGGTGGTGCTTTAAAAAACATCTATGCAATTGCGATGGGTATGGCATCTGCCTATGATGTAGGCGATAATACTAAAGCAATGATTTTAACACGTGCTTTAGCCGAAATGAGCCGTTTTGGGGCTTCTATGGGTGCAAATCCACTCACCTTTTTAGGACTATCTGGAGTGGGAGATTTGTATGCAACATGTAACTCATCACTAAGTCGTAATTTTAGAGTAGGTAAAATGTTAGGTGAAGGCAAAACACTTGAGCAAGCGATTAAAAAGTTAGGACAAACTGCCGAAGGTGTTAACACCATAGAACAAGTGCATGAGAAAGCAACTAAAGAAGATATTTATATGCCAATCACACACGCCTTGCATGCTGTGTTGTATGAAGACAAAGCCGCTTTAGGTGTTGCCTTAAACTTGATGGAAGCAGGTTTTAGAAGTGATGTTGAATTTGTTATGCCTCATGACCTCAGCAATGCGGATTTGAGCCAACTTATTGATAAAAACAAATAACAGATTAAATTTAATACATAAAACAACTTAACGACTTAATTGCTATGAAAATAATACTCATCAGACATGGAGAGGCAGAGAGCTTTAGAGTTTTTGACAAGAAAGTTGCTGACAAAAATAGAAAACTAACCCCTCTTGGTCATAAACAGGCAAATGAAACAGCCAGTTATATTCTAAATGTGTATCAACCAGATATGTTAGTATCTAGCCCCTATGTCCGTGCAATGCAAACATTGGAGTCATTTACTGAGTTAATGCCACATACCAGGGTCAAAACTTTAGATTACATTACTCCAGCTGATGATGCCAAAATTGCTATAAAAAAAATAAGTGATGAATTTGAAGGGGTAAATTGCTTAGTGGTTGTTTGCCATATGCCAATAGTTGCCAATATAGCTGCTACGCTTGTCGGCGATTGGGCAGAAGATTATTGTTTGGCAGAAGCACGAGTGATTGATACTGAAGTAATTGCGGCTGATCTAGGTACTTTGGTAGAGAAATTTATCCCCAATCAATATGAATAATGCTTAGCATGTTAACGATATTTGATATTTAGAAAAGAAAATTAATAACTAAAAGCTTTAATATCATTTAAAGCTTTTAGTTGGATGGCTAACTACTATTGTCCAATAAATCTTTAATAAGATAAAACTGCACGTCGATTTTGGCGATAGGCTTCTTCATTTTTACCAGTTGCTGCTGGCATTTCTTCACCTAGGCTTCTAATCTCTATATTTTTTATGTTAACCCCTTGTGCAGCTAAATATTTTTGTACGGTTTGTGCACGGCGTTCACCAAGTGCAAGATTATATTCACGGCTGCCTCGCTCATCAGTATGTCCTGTTACTAGCACACGAGCTGTTGGATTTTGTTTTAAAAATGCCACTTGCTTATTTAGTGTATTTTTACCAGTTTGTTTAATAATACTGCTGTTAAAGTCAAAATAAACAATAGAGGCTAGGTTTGCAGCGGCTTTTACAATATCTGGCGAATTAGAAACCAAAGCACCACCCGTATAGTTATAATCAATTCCTGAAGAGTTTGCTGGATAACTGCCATTGGTGGGGGATACAATAATATCAGATTGTTTTGGATTACTTGCACAGCCAGCAAGAATAGCTGATGAGCATACTGCAGCAATAAATAATTTTCTATCTAAAATCATGATTTTTCCTTTGTTATTAAAGCGTAAACACTATATTAAATCTATTGTAGCTTAATTTAAAGCATGTTGCTCAAAAACACAAACTTTAAACAATTATTTTTGCTTAACAATTGGTTTGGGTGTTACAAAACATCCTTAATTATCAAAAAAATTGATAATTTGCTTGTTTACTACCTGATAACTTTTTAAAAAGTCATTTTAAGTTATCAATTACTTAAGTGCTTATCATTTTGGGTTGCTGGGAAATGATAGCAATGTGTGACCGCCAACTTTAAGCATTATATGTTTTATAAGATTTTGTGTTAAATAGAATATTACCAAAGCAATTATTTAATAACCTAACTGGTTTACCATTTGTCAGCATACTTTGGTAGCATAAATTATTAAAGGTCAAATGGGATTGGTTTGAACCTTTATAGTGGTTTATCATATGGTTTTTGATAATGTCTGTAGCCAATTATTGATTTTAATTTTTAAAGACTCTGGCACTCTTGCGGGGCTTAATTGTTTTTCAGCAGTTTGTTCGTTTACTTCATTTTTAACACAAGCGATGGTAATGTGTGCTTGGCTGATTAATGTATTATCCTGTTGGTTATAGATACTTTGTATAAAAACCAAGCTGGCTGGTTTTATTTTAACCTCATCGATAGTGACTTTAATTTTGCTATCAATTAAGATAGGTTTTATAAATTTTGTATTTGCTTGGCTTACCACAGGATGATAAGTTACTTTTTTGCCGTTTTTAATTTCGTCGGCAAAAAAATAACCATTATATCCAAGTTTGGTAAACCAATCACGCCTGCAATTTTCATAAAAAGTTAAAAAATGACCGTGATAGACAATGCCACCAGCATCGGTATGGTTTATGTAGGTTTGATAAATACTTGAAAATAAAAGTTCCATAAAAAGCCATTATACATTTGATTTTAGATAAGATTATAGCCTATCGAATATAGGCTAAAAAAGGTATAATTTTAAACAATATTTTAGATGATTCAATTAAATAAATAAAAAGGGTAATTATGACCAAATTTGTAAGCTTTAATATTAATGGTATTCGTGCTAGGCAGCATCAACTAGAAGCACTAAAAGAAGTCGTAGAACCTGATGTTGTAGGTTTGCAAGAAACCAAGGTGCATGATGAGCAGTTTCCACTACCAGCAGTTGAAGGCATTGGCTACCATGTGGAATATTTTGGACAAAAGGCCCATTATGGTGTGGCATTACTATCTAAAAAAGCACCTATTTTTGTACAAAAAGGCTTTCCAAGCGATGACGAAGAGGCTCAAAAACGTTTTATCCACGCTCGATATGAGTTTGATGGTGTCGAAGTTGATGTGTTAAATGGTTATTTCCCACAAGGGGAAAGTATGCACCACGAAACCAAGTTTCCGATGAAGCGTAAATATTATGCCGATTTAACTGACTATATTAAAGGTTTAACAGCAGAAGGTCGTACGCTTGTTATTATGGGGGATATGAATATTTCACCAGAAGATTGTGACATCGGTATTGGTGAGCAAAATGCCAAACGTTGGCTGCGTACGGGTAAGTGTTCATTTTTACCAGAAGAGCGTGAATGGTATGGCAAGCTTCTTGCTACTGGTTTGTCAGACACTTATCGTTTGCATCATCCAAACAGCAATGAGCTGTTTAGCTGGTTTGATTATCGTAGTAAAGGTTTTAATGATGAGCCTAAACGTGGGTTACGTATTGATCATATTCTTTGTACTGACGATATTAAAGAAAAATGTGTAGAGGTAGGCATTAGCTATGAACTGCGTGGTATGGAAAAACCATCGGATCATGCCCCAATTTGGGCAACCTTTGATTTAACTAAGTAAAACTTGATACACATAAAGTAAAGATAATTAGTATGAGCACACAGTCCTTAATCCAATCTCCTATCGTCGTTGCTATCGACAAAGCAGACATGTATTCTGCACTAACGCTTGTCGATACGTTTGATCCTAAACTATGCCGAGTAAAAGTTGGTAAAGAGTTGTTCACTCGTTGTGGTACACAAATTATTACTGAGTTACACAAGCGTGATTTTGAAATCTTCTTGGATTTAAAATTTCATGATATTCCAAACACAACCGCTCAAGCAGTATTAGCGGCAGCAGATATGGGTGTGTGGATGGTAAACGTACATGCCAGTGCAGGCGAGGCAGCGATGAGCCTATCAAAACAACGCTTGTTAGATGGTGGTTATAATACCTTACTGATTGCTGTTACCGTACTGACATCAATGAATGAAACAACCTTACAGCAAATTGGTGTAAGTGGTTCACTCAACAACCAAGTAGAACGCCTGACGACACTGGCTAAAAATGCTGGACTAGATGGTGTTGTTTGTTCGGCTCAAGAAGCAACCAGATTAAAAACCTTGTTTGGGCAAGGGTTTAAGTTGATTACACCAGGTATCCGCATGGCTGATGATAACAGCGATGACCAGCAACGCATCTGTACACCACGCCAGGCACTTGAGCTTGGTAGTGATTATTTAGTAATTGGTCGATCTATTACAACAGCCGATAGTCCTAGTGAAAAAATGCAACGTATTTTAGATAGTTTAAAATAGTGATTGTTAAAATATGAAACTGCAAATCCTAAGTGACTTACATATTGATAGCTATACTCGTCGTGGCTATCCAACCGCAGAAATCCCTAAAACAGATGCGGATGTCTTGCTAGTTGCAGGGGATACCTCAAACTCTGATATAGGTATCAAATGGTTGGTTCAAGAAGCCAGTCGGCTTGGTAAACCTATTGTGACAATTGCAGGTAACCATGAGTATTTTGACGAAGATGTATTAACGTTTGATGCAACTTTAGCAAAATATGATAATTTTGCGAGGCAAACGCAAACTGGACTAAAGTTTCTACAGTGTGAATCTATTGATATTAAAATTGGTGATGATGAATTAACAATACTTGGCTGCACAATGTGGACAGATTATCAATATAATGCGAATGCAGATACGATCGACAAAGCATTAGAGTTTATGAGAGATTATCGAGACATTAAGGCAGGGGAGTCTACTATATTTACGCCACAACTTTCTATGGAGATTCATGCAAAACACAAGGCATGGCTAAAACAGGCGTTATTAACTGCCCATAATCAAGGTAAAAAAGTGGTGGTAATGACACACCATAGCGTATCGCCATTATCTATTGCCGAAAAATATACCAATTTTTCTAGTAATGCTGCGTTTGTGACCGATTTTAGTGAATGGATGAAACAGGATTGGTCACCATCATTATGGATCCATGGACACACTCATGAGGCATTTGATTATACCATTGGCAACACTCGGGTGATTGTTAATCCTAGAGCTTATCCTGGTGAAGTAAGTACAACAGGTATTGATTTTGCGTGGGATAAGGTGGTTGAAGTATAGTTAAAATAAATATAATATCTTGTAAGATGGTTTATTATTGACGCTTTTTATTGCTATCTTATTATCACTTCAACCCATAGATATTTTTAACCCATAGTTTTTAATGCATAAATATTTTTGAACTTAACGGAGGCTGTTATGGGCAATGTTGCCACTCATCCACAAAATCAGTTTCCTGTTCCTGCCCACCTACCAGAAAGTATGGTGACATCTGTTAAATTGTTACCAAAAAATAAGCGATTAATTTTATTTACCCGACATTCGCTTCGCCAGTTGTCTGATGGTAATGGTTTTGCCAGCTATAAGCTTGCACTTACACCAAAAGGCAAAATACTTGCAAAGTCTTGGGGTAAATGGTTAGCCACGCATTTAGCATATTCTTTAGATGTTGATAGCATTTCAAGCCCCATCCCTCGTTGTATAGAAACAGCAAAACTCATGCAAGAGGGTGCAGGGTTATCAAAAAAAATTACGACACAATCTTTATTAGTAGAGCCTGGAAGTCTTGTCATAGAGCCAGAATTAACCAGCAAAGTTTTTAAAGAAGTGGGTGCGTTAAACTTTATTAATATGTTTTTGTCTGGAGAAATAGCAGGTATTAAAAATGCTCATCAAGGTGGCTTAGATTTGGTTTCTTTGTTTTATCAGCATCAACCCAAAAAGGGGCATCTTACTTTGGCGGTTAGCCATGATACACTTTTGTCTGCTTTTCTTGCTGTTATGATGGATGTCCCTCAAATTGATTGGAATGACTGGCCTAAAATGATGGAAGGGGTGTTTTTATGGTTTGATGACAAACCTATTAAAGAAGCAAAGGTTTATTTTATATGGCGTGGCAAATTATATGAGCGTCCTATAAAAAGTCTAATCACAGCTTATATAGATGCAGGATTTTGCCATACAACATTACCTCAACATTTTATTAGCTAATTGAACGGCTATAAAAAAGACCTTAAATAAAAATATTTAAGGTCTTTTTATAAAGCGACAATAACTTAAGCTTGAAGTGCTTTAATTGCTTTGTTTAAGCGACTTTTAAGACGAGCAGCTTTGTTTTTGTGCATAACACCTTTATCTGCCATACGGTCGATAACGGGTACAGCTTTTTTATACGCTTCAGTTGCCAAAGCATAGTCTTTCGCTTCGATAGCAGCGATAGTGCGTTTGATGTAAGTACGAACCATAGAACGTTGTGAAGCTTTTAGCTGACGACGTTTGGTGTTTTGACGGGCACGTTTACGAGCTTGTGCAGAGTTTGCCACGAGCATCTCCTTGAGAAAAATAAAATTTAAATTAAATTGCAATAAAACAATTAATCGTAAGTAAACAGTATCAAACTTACTTTACAGCTTTCTGAGACTTAAAGCTAAAAAGTGTATTGATGATGCCCTGATGCTGGGAATAATTAAACACCAGTGACAGTTAGTTTCAAACAAATATATAATGATATATCAAAATATACCAAAGCATTTATCTGACGATAAAATTAAAGGCAGTAGTATATCAAATACTTATGGCTATAACAATAGTATTAAAAGAGATATTTGAAGGGTGTAAAAATTTGCTTGAAACAATTTGAAATCTTTTGAAAAGGTTATTTCATAGCTATCAAAGTGTTATTTTATTACAATAGTCATAAGATTATCGTATGTATTTTTTAGTTTGGATTTTTATGCAAAGAAAAGCCATTGTTATTGGTGCGACAGGACTAGTTGGTAGAAAATTAATAAAAGAGCTTGCCTCCCTTTATGATAAAGTGACAGTTATCACTCGTCGTCCTCCAGAATTTATTAGCTCTAACATGAGAGTTTATCAAATTAATGATTTTGTTAATTTGGCAGAAACTATGTCAGGTATTGACATGGACGAAAATACAGATGCATTTAGCTGTCTTGGCACGACAAAAAAACAGGCAGGAAGTGAAGAAGAGTTTAAACGTATCGACCATGGCTATAATTTACAGTTTGCCAATTTTTGTAAACAAAAAGGGGTTAAACATTTTTTCTTGTTATCAGCTATGGGTGCAAACACTTCTAGTCGCTTTTTTTATAATCAAGTTAAAGGTACAATAGAAAAAGATATTAAACAGCTTGGGTTTGAAACTCTATATATTTTTAGACCCTCATTGTTGCTTGGCAATCATCAAGGTCGTCCAATAGAGAAAATATCTCAAAGTGCTTTTAGATTAATTTCACCACTGGTTTCTGAAAAAATTAATGTACACCCAATAACTGCTAAACGGGTTGCTGTTGCCATGGCTATAACTGCACACAAGCATTATCATAGAATTAAAAGACAGGGTATTTATGCCAGTGATTCACCTGTTGTGATTACAAACAAACAAATGCTGGCAATGACAAAAACTAAACATTAATTTTTGTGAATGATTAAACATTAAACAATCATGACACACAACATTAACGACTTTAATTAAGGAATGATTATTATGAGCGAAATGACAAAGGATAACTTTATCACCTGTGATTTACTAGATGCTAACCCAGAATGCCAAGTTTGTTTACCCAATATTGAAGGTAAGTTTTTTAATAGTTATGGTGCTAACAACAAGTTTTGTGGTGAAATCGTTACCGTAAAATGTTTTGAAGATAACAGCCGTGTTAAAGAACTGTTAAACTCTGATGGTAAAGATGCGAATGGCAATGGTAAGGTCTTGGTTGTTGACGGTGGTGGCTCAATGCGCTGTGCCTTACTTGGGGATATGATTGCTTTATCTGCGATTAATAATGGCTGGGCTGGGGTAGTTGTATATGGTTGTGTGCGTGATGTAGACGATATGGCACAAATGAACATTGGTGTAAAAGCATTGGGCTGCATTCCACGTAAATCAACAAGACGTGGTGAAGGTCAAACAGATATTGAAATTAGTTTTGGTGATTTAACTTTAAATTCTGGTATGTATCTATATGCTGATAATAATGGCATGATAGTAAGTGATAAACCTTTAGTTTAAGATTCACTGATAATTCATAAAATTTACATTAAAAAAATGCAATACCCTTGTAAACTTTTCTTATGATTAAGTTTATAAGGGTTTTTTATGTTTGCTAAATTTTTAAAACATAGTTTGCTTTTTACTATGGTTATTTTTATGGTTGTTTTAGTCATACAGTTAAAAAGTTTAAACTTGTGTTTTGGTGAGACTTATAAAGCTGATGACAAAGCTGTTATTAGCCCTGTTTATTATAAAGACAAACCTGTTAATCATATGAGTAAAAAAAAGGTGGTTGCAGTATTTGTAGATAAGTCTGCACGTAAAATGTTTTTGCTTGATGAAACAGATCATGTTGTTAAATACTATCATATTGCACTTGGTGACAGTCCTAAAGGGCATAAGCAACAAGAGGGAGACGAAAAAACACCAGAGGGAAGCTATATTTTGGATTATAAAAATGAAAACTCGATTGCTTATCGCTCCATTCATATTAGCTATCCTAATCAACAAGACCAAGCCGTGGCAAAAAAATTAGGGGTGAATCCTGGTGGTGCAATCATGATTCATGGACAAATGAACGGATTGGAGCATCTTACTAAAATAAATCAACAACGAGACTGGACAGATGGTTGTATTGCCGTTACCAATGATGAAATGGATGAAATTATGGACTTAGTTGACGTAGGTACAAAAATACAAATAGAGTGGTAGTGTTGATGTTTAAAAGTTACTAATATAAATTAAAAGCGTAAGTTAACAGCATAAGTTAAAAGCGTTTTTTACAAAGGTTACAATAAAACGAGATAACTATATCATAATAGCTAAACTATAATAGCCAAGCTGTTATGGTGACATTAATATAAAAAAGAGCAATGCTTACATTGCTCTGATAGAGTTAAATAAAACTAATAATTAAGTAATTAAGATTTTGTATTGAGTAAGTGATTCTCTAGGTAATGGATATTTTGGGCATCCTCATTAAACTGCTCATCTGATAAAATGATATCACGATGCAGTGGTATATTTGTTTTTATACCTTTAATAATTAACTCATCTAAAGCATGAACAGCCTTGGTTAAAGCTTGTTTGCGTGTCGGTGCGTGGCAAATTAGTTTACCAATCATAGAGTCATAAAACGTTGGTATGGCATAGCCCTGATAAAGATGCGAATCAAAGCGAACACCAGCACCACCTGGTGCAAAAAACTGTTCTACCGTGCCAGGGCAGGGCATAAAGGTTTGTGGATCTTCTGCGTTTATTCGGCATTCAATTGCATGTCCATTTTCGGTGATTTCATCTTGACGATAAGACAAACCATAACCTGACGCAATTTTTAGCTGTTCTACAATAATATCTATGCCAGTAATCATTTCTGTTACTGGATGTTCAACCTGTACACGTGTGTTCATTTCGATAAAAAAGAACTCACCATCTTCGTATAAAAACTCAAATGTGCCTGCACCACGATACTTTATTTGTTCACAAGCCCTCACACAGGCATTAAGAATAGGGGTGCGTGCATCATCGGGGATACTTGGTGCTGGGGCTTCTTCTAATACTTTTTGATGACGGCGTTGCAATGAGCAGTCACGATCAAATAAGTGAATTGCATTACCGTTACCGTCGCCCAATACTTGAATTTCGACATGGCGAGGTTTTTTTAAAAAACGCTCCATATAAACAGTATCATCACCAAAGCTTACTTCGGCTTCTTGTTTTGCAGCTTGTACTTGGCTAATGAGTTCATCATAATGTTCAACTAAACGCATACCGCGTCCACCGCCGCCAGATGCTGCTTTAACCAATAATGGAAATCCAATATCCTTGGCTTGTTCCTCAGCATTATGGAGGGTAACTGCTCCCACTGAGCCAGGTACAGTTGGTACACCTGCTTTTTTCATTGCATGAATGGCAGAAACTTTGTTGCCCATTAAGCGGATATGATCGGCATGAGGACCGACAAAAGTTAATCCTGCTTCTTCAACTTGCTCTGCAAACTCAGCATTTTCAGATAAAAACCCGTAGCCTGGATGAATGGCATCAGCTCCTGCGACTTCAGCAGCCGTTAAAATAACATTGATATCAAGGTAACTTTGGGTGGCGTTGGGTGCACCAATACATACAGCTTCATCAACAAATTTAAGGTGCATCAAGTTTTCATCAGCAGTAGAGTAAACCCCAACGGTTTTAATACCTAATTGTTTGCAAGCACGCACAATTCTTAGTGCAATTTCACCACGGTTTGCAATTAAAAGTTTTTTAATCATTTTTTGTTATCCCTATTTTGTAAAATCCATCAAATAATATGAATTTGATTAAGACTTATAACGGATAACTGGTTGCCCAAATTCTACCACTTCGCCATTTTTTACCAGTATTTCTTCTATCACACCACTTTGTGTTGCTTCCAGTGGGTTCATAATTTTCATGGCTTCAATAATCCCCAAAGTATCTCCAGCTTGGACTTTTTGTCCAACCTGAACAAATGGTGGGTCATTTGGGCTAGGAGCGGAATAAAAAACACCAACCATTGGCGAGCTTTCAACATTACCTGTTGGTTGTGGTGCAGCGTTATTGCTTGCAGCCTCGTTAACCATATTTGTGCTTGGCTGAGGGCTGGCAACCAGTGTTGGTGTTGTCTCATAGTAACGAGTTAGGCTAACTTTGTCATCACCAGAACACACTTCTAGTGTAACAAGTTCTTTTTCTTCCATTAATTCAATGAGTGTGCGTATTTTTTTAATATCCATGGGTTATCGCCTGAAGTACTAAATTGTGTTATTAGGAGTTGTTTTGTTAGATAGATTGTAACAAATTTTTTCAATTATACCTAGAATTTAGTTGAGTGTACAGTTGTTTATTAAAAATGATATTGCCAATTAAAATGCTCTAATAATTTATCCCAATCTTCATCAAGGTTTGCCTTTACTGTTATTAGTGTGCCATCAATGTTGGTAAAGGTTAATGTATAGGCATGCAACATTAGTCGCGATACGCCAACATGCTTTCGTATGGCACGGTTTTGGTGATGATCACCATAACTGGTATCACCAATAATAGGATGAAATATATGTTTTAAGTGGCGGCGGAGTTGATGTTTACGACCTGTGCTTGGATTAAGTTTGATAAGACTATAACGAGAGGTTTTATAGCGAGCACGTGCAACAAAAGGTTGTTCTGTGCTATCAATTAACTGCCAAGCGGTTTGTGCAGATTGGTCTGATTTTGTAGCTGTATTAGCAATGCTGTGCTTGTCGGCAATTTTATCTCGGATTATCGACAGTGGATAATCGATAATACCTTTTTGGGCATTCATGTAACCACGCACAACTGCTAGATAAGTTTTATCAACCTGATGTTGTTCAAAAGCTTGAGAGAAATGCTTGGCACTTTCACTGTTTAGTGCAAATAGTAAAACGCCAGAAGTGGGGCGATCTAACCGATGAATGGGATAAACCAATTGTCCAATTTGGTTTCTTAATGTTTGTAATACAAAAGTAGTTTCATGCTTTGCAAGCCAACTACGATGTACCAGCATACCCGCAGGTTTGTTAATGGCAATGCAATGCTCGTCTTGATATAAAATTTTTAGTGGTTTTTGATGGCTGTTATTAGTTAGTTCATTTATCATAAAACTCAACTTGATTGATGACTTGTTTACACCACTGAGGCAAATTTTGATTAATACCATACCACATCCAAGTGCCACGACGTTGACTGGTTAAAATGCCCACACGTTTTAAATGATTTAAATGACGAGAAATGGTAGGTTGGGGTTGTTCAAGTAATTCAGTGAGTTCACAAACGCACATGCTTTGTGGGTCTAAACTATCATCTTTATTATATGTTTGTAAGCTATCGTCTGTTTTATCACGTAGGGCGATAACCAGTTTTAGGCGGGTAGTATCGCCCAAAGCTTTAAAAAAATCTGTCGCAATTAGTCTATTCATATATTTACATTCCTAAATATATTGTTAAAATATAAGCATGCTAAGTCTTAATATATCCATATTAGCACAAATTTATCACTTCCTTTAAATCTATTGATTTAAGCAATACTGGGCACCATTTTCACCTATCTTAGAGGTATCGCTATGTTAATAGCCTTGATTTTATTTTTGGTTACTTTATTGTTTGTTATTTGGCAACCAAAAGGGCTAGGAATTGGTTGGACGGCAACTATGGGAGCAATTTTAGCTTTGCTCTTTGGCATTGTTTCATTGTCAGATATCCCGATAGTGTGGGATATTGTATGGAACGCAACTTTTGCTTTTATTGCCATTATTATTATTAGTTTGTTGCTTGATGAGTCAGGGTTTTTCCGTTGGATTGCTTTGCACGTGGCACAGTTTGCAGGCGGCAATGCTAACAAGTTGTTTGTATATGTTGTGCTATTGGGGGCAGTGGTGTCGGCATTTTTTGCTAACGATGGTGCAGCGCTTATTTTAACCCCAATTGTAATTGCAATGTTGACAAGTTTGCGATTTAGCCCAGCAACCACTTTAGCATTTATTATGGCGGCTGGCTTCATTGCGGATACGGCAAGCTTACCATTGGTGGTGTCAAACTTGGTAAATATTGTATCGGCAGATTTTTTTGGTGTGAGTTTTAATCGCTATGCACAAGTTATGATTCCTGTAAATTTTGTATCTGTGTTTACCTCACTGTTGGTATTGTACTTTTTTTATCGTAAGGATGTTCCAAATATGTATGACTTAACTGAATTGGAATCTCCTCAATCTGCCATTGTTGATAAAAAAACCTTTATGACTGGTTGGGCGGTGTTAGCATTGTTGCTAATTGGTTTTTTTGTGCTTGAACCCATGGGCATACCAATAAGTGCCATTGCAGGTGTGGGGACGGTTATACTACTGGCAGTAGCAAGTATGGGTAAAAAGTTGCCAATCGTTCCAGTGATTAAAAATGCACCTTGGGCAATTGTTGTTTTTTCACTTGCTATGTATTTGGTTGTTTATGGATTAAAAAACCAAGGATTGACAGATTATTTAACCATTGTACTCAACAGTTTTGCAGAGCAGGGTTTGTTGATTGCGACAGTGGGTACTGGTTTTTTGTCTGCATTATTGTCTTCTTTGATGAATAACATGCCAACGGTGCTAATTCAAGCACTTGCCATTGAAGGTACTCAAACTAGCGGTATGGTGAGGGAAGCAATGATATTTGCAAATGTGATTGGCTGTGATTTGGGTCCTAAAATCACGCCCATCGGTTCGCTGGCGACTTTGCTGTGGCTGCATGTGCTTACGGCAAAAAACATTAAAGTAACTTGGGGTTATTATTTTAAAGTGGGTTTGGTCTTAACACTACCTGTTTTAACGGCAACCTTAGTGGCTTTGGCATTTTGGATGAAGATAGTTAGTTAACATTAAAATTGGTTAACATTAAAAAATAATTAAACATAAGGAAGCACCGTGAACATATTATACATTTGCACCCACAACCGTTGCCGTAGCATATTATCTGAGGCAATCACTCGTCAAAAAGCAGGCGATAAAATAAGCGTTATGAGTGCGGGTAGCTCGCCAGTTGATCAAGTACATCCACTGAGCATCAAATATCTTGAGCAAGCAGGTTACAATACCCATGGTTTAAGCAGCAAGTCTTGGGATGATTTAAACGGTTTTAAACCGGATTTTGTAGTCACAGTATGTGATAATGCAGCAAAAGAGGTATGTCCTAGCTGGCTAGGCAACACGCCAAAACTACATTGGGGGTTAATCGACCCATCAAAACTTGCCGAAAATGGCGGTACAATGCCACAAGTAGAACAAGCATTTAAACAAGCCATTGCAACTATTGAAACTAGAGTAGATGAGTTGCTTAAAATTGCCGACTTGCCAAAAGATAAGCAAATGATAGCTTGGCAAAAATTAATAAAAAATTAGTTTAGTTATAGGTATTTAGTGGTATTTAGTAGGAAAAAATAGAAAGTAAGCAAAAAAAGTCAGTAAACAGGTTAATTAAACCAAATTGTAAGCCCCCATTGTTTTTAGATGATTATTTAATGATAACTTAGGTTATTTTAAATAACAATCAATAAAAGGTATTGTAAATACGAACAATTCTCGCTATTATGTAGGTTAATATTAATAATAGTAAATAATCCTATTAATTTAATTTTAATGGATTTCCAATATTTTTTATATAGGTCACAAAATGTACGTTTGTATTTGTAAAGACATAAAAGACAAGCAAATTAAAAATGCAATGGCATCTGGGGTTGATTCTATGAATGCCTTGAAAGATAGCTTAGATGTTGCTAATTGCTGTGGTTGTTGTGAGCCTATGATACAGGATTTATTAGATGAACATCATACAAACAAGGTTGACACTTTAGCCATTGCTGTATAATCCAGTAAACTATCAATCCACATCACATATAGTTAAACACCTATGCATAGTATTTAGGTGTTTTTTTATATGGCAAAAAATATGACGGTTTGTAAATTTGCACAATATAACAGTGGCTAGTCAAATTTATTATAATCGAGTAACATATGATTTTAATTTTTATAAAGTAGCGGAGTAGCTATGTCATCAACTACCCAAATAACCCAAAAAAAGTCTTGGGGTGAGTCTTTAAAGGCTTATTTAGACCACAGAGCCATTATTATGCTATTTCTAGGCTTTGCTGCTGGCGTACCAATTTTGCTTATTTTTTCTAGTTTAGGATTGTGGTTACGTGAAGCTGGAATAGATAGAAGTACGGTCACAATGTTTAGTTGGGCAGCATTGGGCTATTCATTTAAATTTATTTGGGCACCGCTAATTGATGCTGTTCCATTACCTATTTTGACTAAACTGCTTGGCAGACGTAGAGCATGGATGTTGGTTGCCCAAATAGGGGTGATTACTGCTATTTTAATAATGGCAAGCGTTAACCCTATTGATGAGTCCGTACTTACTATTATGGCAATGGGTGCAGTTTTGTTAGGATTTTCATCTGCTACACAAGATATTGTTATTGATGCTTATCGTATTGAGCTCGCTCCACCATCTTTACAACCAATACTTTCGGCAATGTATACCACTGGATATCGTATTGGGATGATTGTAGCTGGTGCAGGTGCTTTATATTTAGCAGATTTTTTTGGTTCTACAGAAGTTGCATATAGTTATGAAGCTTGGCGAAATACCTACTGGATAATGGCAGGTGTGATGGGTGTGGGGGTTTTGACCACTTTGCTTATTTATGAGCCAAAGAGTATGCAAAAACAACTTGAGCGTCCAGTGTTGGATTATGCTCGATTGGTTATGGTTTTTTTGATAGCGGTTATTGCTTTTATATCAACATTTATATATTTTGGCAAAGTATTACCAGAAGTAGATGGAGCAATTTTTAATTTCTTGATTGAAATTGTACACATGCTCACTAGTTTGATTGCTGCTTTTTTTACTGGTTGGGTTATGGTGTTATTGGGCGTGGTAAGAAAAGAAGCCGCTCAACAAACTTGGATAGAGCCAATTGCTGATTTTTTTAATCGTTATGGTAAAAAAACCTTGCTACTATTGGCATTAATCGGGCTGTATCGTATTTCTGATATTGTTGCTGGAGTCATCTCAAACGTGTTTTATCAAGATATGGGCTTTAGTAAAACACAAATTGCGACAGCAGTTAAATTAGTAGGTGTTTGGGTAACTATTATAGGTGGTTTTTTAGGTGGGTTGCTTGCTCAGCGCATGCCAATTATGCGTACCATGATGATTGGTGCCATTTTAGCTTGTATTACTAATTTATTGTTTGTTATGTTAACTTACTTCCCAGGTAATCTTACTGCTATGTACATTGCGGTAATTGGCGATAACTTAGCAGCAGGTTTGGCAAGTGCAGTATTTATCGCTTTCTTATCGGCATTAACATCTATTCGTTTTACTGCGGTTCAATATGCCATCTTTTCATCGCTCATGACACTTTTGCCTAAAGTTTTAGGTGGTTATTCTGGTTCAATTGTTGATAGTATGGGTTATCCATTTTTCTTTACTTTTTGCTGTTTGATTGGTGTGCCAATTTTATTGCTGGTTTATTTGGTGGATAAAAAACTTGCAATTGGTGAAAATGACACTACTGGTGAACAGGCAAAATCAAGTTAATTGCTAACTTAGTTTGATACGCTTAAAATTTGATACTCTTAAAGATGTTACGCCTTGTATTAAGCTATAATACAAGGCGTATTTTAATCGCTTGGCATTATCGATATGAACATAGAGAAAATAAAACAAACAATTAAAAATAATAGCTACAATTTACCTTCACACTGGGTGATAGATTGGTTGCTTGAAGTTTTAGCCAAGCCAAACAGTTTTTTAATCACTGATGCGAATTATGAGTTAACAAAAATAGAGTTGATGGCATTTAATAAGGGTATCAATAAAATGCAATCAGGCACACCATTCGCACAACTTATTGGTAAGCAAGCATTTTGGTCGCTTGATTTTATGGTCAATGAACATACCTTAATACCACGCCCAGATACCGAGGTGTTGGTAGAAACCGTACTAAATTGGATTAAAAAACATACATTTGCAGGTAGTGCTAAATTGCTCGATTTAGGGACAGGCACAGGTTGTATTGCTATTAGCTTGGCGTATGAATTAAATAAACATGCTTATAGCAATATTTATAATATCAACTGGCAAATAACAGCCGTTGATATCAGCAATGAAGCATTAGCAGTTGCTAAGCAAAATATTGTATTAAATAAAGTAGATAATGTAGAGCTGATACAATCTAGTTGGTATGGCAACTTAGATACAAATAATAAATTTGATGTTATTGTTTCTAACCCACCATATATTAATGGTACTGATGCACATCTTGCTAAATTAAAAGCAGAGGCTATTACAGCTTTGGTTGCTGATAATAAAGGTTTGGCAGATATTGAACATATTGTTTGTGTTGCACCAAACCACCTAGTTAATGGTGGTTTGCTTGCTGTTGAACATGGCTATGAGCAAGCTAAATCTGTGCAGACTATTTTTAATACAAATGGATTTAATCAGGTTAAAACTATTAAAGATTATAATGGCAATGATAGGGTAACCATTGGGGTGTTAGCTTAATGGCAAATACATACCACACAAGGCAACAGTTTACCTTTGCCAATTTTATAAAACAGAACGTCTAAACACTTCTCTTAGCTCAAAACTGGTATGTACTTGTGCAACACCTTCAATTCGGTTTAGGCGATGCAATAGAAACTCTTCATAATGAGTCATGTCTCGTACTGCAATTTTTAATAAATAATCTTCTGTACGCCCAGTTACAATGCTACAACTAAGCACTTCATCAAACGCTTTAACTTTTTGCTCAAAATGTGCAAAACGATCGGCAGTATGTTTATCCATACTAACAGCTATATACAATGAAAGCCGATATCCAAGCTTTTTAGGGTTTGTATGGGCATGAAACCCTGTAATCACGCCAGAGTCTTCTAGCTGTTTGAGTCTTCTTGAACACGGGGTTGCTGACAAATTTACTCTTTCGGCAAGCTCGCTAATACTTAGCCTTGCGTCATTTGCCAACTCTTTAATAATTTTTTTATCAATTTCATCAAGTTCTAAAATATCATTTTGTACAGCCTTCATTGATTTTCCCCCGTATTGTAGTGATATTATCTAAATATATCATATATATTAGTTAATTTATCTATTATCATGCTAAATAATTGATTATTTTGCTCATTTTAACTATTTAAATTTTGTTATTATAATAGCCTCAATTTTTGATGATTTTTTTATAACGTTTAGGATTTATCATGAGCCAAACAGCCATAAAACCACAAAACCCATTATTTGATAATAACAAATATCAACCATTTGCTTTTGCACCCAAATTAACAGATCGTACATGGCCAGATAAGCAAATTGATCAAGCCCCACGATGGGTAAGTGTTGATTTGCGTGATGGTAACCAAGCACTAATAGACCCAATGACCATTGAACAAAAAATGCGCTTTTTTAAACTGTTGGTTTCTGTTGGTTTTAAAGAAATTGAAATTGGGTTTCCTTCTGCTGCACAGGTTGAATTTGACTTTACACGCAAATTGATTGAAGAAGGGCATGTACCAGATGATGTTACCTTGCAGGTGTTGGTACAGGCTCGTGAACATTTAATCCGCCGTACGTTTGAAAGCCTAAAAGGGGCAAAAAGGGCAGTCGTACATGTTTATAACTCAACCTCTAAAGTGCAGCGAGATAAGGTTTATCAAAAAACAAAAGAAGAGATTAAACAAATTGCGATTCATGGTGCAACTTTGCTAAAAGACTTGGCAAAAGACTACCCAGATACTGAGTGGGTTTTTCAGTATTCGCCAGAAAGTTTTAGCCAAACAGAACCAGATTATGCGGTAGAAGTTTGCCAAGCGGTGATAGATGTTTGGGAGCCACAAAATGGGCAAGAAGTCATTATCAATTTACCAGCAACGGTTGAGGCATCTACCCCCAATATTTTTGCAGATCAAGTAGAGTATTTTTGCCGTCATATCAAACATCGTAAGCATATTTGTGTATGTTTACACACTCATAATGATAGAGGTTGTGGCGTAGCAGCTTCAGAACTTGGTTTAATGGCAGGTGCCGACCGTATTGAGGGTACTTTGCTAGGTAATGGTGAACGTACGGGAAACATGGATATATTTGTGATGGCAATGAATATGTATAGCCAAGGTGTTGACCCACAACTTGACTTAAGCAATGCCAGCGAAATTGTACAGGTTGTCAGTGAGTGTAATCAATTACCAGTGCATCCACGCCATCCTTATGTTGGTGAGCTTGTGTTTACGGCATTTAGTGGTTCTCATCAAGATGCAATTAAAAAATCGCTTGATTATAACGCCAAACATAAAGAAACCAAAAACATTTGGGATGTGGCTTACTTGCCAATTGATCCAACACATATTGGTCGTGGTTATCAAGATGTGGTGCGTATCAATAGCCAGTCGGGCAAAGGTGGTATTGCTTATATTCTGCAACGTGATTTTGGCTTTAACTTACCACGTTGGACACAAATTGACTTTAGTAAAGTTGTTCAATCTCAAGCCGAATCTGTTGCTCGTGAGTTAAAAACAGACGAGATATTGCAAATTTTTGAGCAAACCTATTTGCAACAAGACCGTTTACAACTAAAAGATTATAGCGTTAATAATAAAGAATCTATTGTTACTTTTAATGGGCAAGTTGTTTTAAATGGTGACTTGTTAGAAATTAATGGCAAAGGTAATGGCTCTTTATCTGCATTTCTTGATGGCTTGGCTAAGCACACTGACAAACAAATGCACGTTACTAATTATGCAGAGCATGCTATAAACAGTGATGCAGAAAATAAAACGGATGCGAATGCGGCTGCTTATATTCAGCTAAATGTGGATGGTGATATTTACTCTGGTATTGGTACTTGTGCAAGTACTATTTCTGCAATGCTTAAAGCGGCATTGTCTGCATTAGAACAAGCTATTTAAATAAAATAAAAATAGGAAAATAAAAATAGGAAAATAAAAATCGGTGAGTCATTTTTACTCACCGATTTTTTAGTTTGCCTGTTTTTAAAAAATGGCAAACACTTATTTTAAGGCTTCTTCTTTAATGGCATAGATACCTGGCATGTGGCGTAAATAACCATGAAAATCCATACCACAACCATAAACATATCTATCTTCTACATCCAAACCAACAAAATCAACATCAAAATTTTTCACTTTTCTGTCATGGATCTTGTTTAGCAACACACAACAGTCGATAGACGCTGGGGCTTCTTTTTTCAGCTCATCAACCACCGCTTTTAAGGTAATACCTTCATCAAAAATATCATCGATTAATAAAATGTGCTCACCAGCAATGTCAACATCTGGTTTAAATTTCCAAACTAAATCATCGCTTCCTGTATTATCACGGTAACGAGTTGCGTGGATATAGTGCATGCGATGAAAGAAGGTAAGATGTGTTAGTAATTGACCTGCTGGGATAAGCCCACCATTCATAACGACCATAACAATTGGATTTAATCCTGCATAATGCAAGTTTAACTGTGCAGCTAAACGCTCATAGGCAGCGGCAACTTCAATTGAGCTAATTAAACACTCAGAGTTGCGTAAGGTTTCTTCAATTTTTTGGTTACTAATTTGAGACATATTTTAAAACTCATCTATTTACTTTTGGCTATTTTAACATGGCAAAAAATTATATACCATTTATAGTAAGGTGCAATTATAGTCATAGTGCAATACGCTTTAACTTGACTCATCTTTTATTACCACAAATTGAGCAAAATGGTTAGTTAGCCTTAGACAAGCCTCATTATCCATAGAAGGTAACAGTTTATGGATAGCCGCTTGGCTGGCTTTGTTAACTGCAGCCTCAGCTATGGGTATGGCCTTACGTTTTAGCATGCCAAGGTGCAAGTGCTTGCTAAAATCTACAACAAAATGTTCTAAATTTGCACATATCAATGTGTCCATTACTTGTTGCAAATGTGGGTGTGGGTCTTGAGAAACTTTGGCGTTTTCTAGGGCTGTTTTAACAGTTTCGGCCTGTTGCTTATTTAGCTTAAAGCCAACTCGCCTTTTGCCATCGTTGTCAGTAAATAAACATTTATCTTTCATAAAAAAATAAGTATCTACCACTTTTTCATTGGGTAAGGTAATCAATATATGTTTAAGCAGGGTGTCTATTGCAGCATGTATAGCATTGGTTAATTTTTGCATTTTAGTGCGACGTGCTTTGTCTGCAATTAAGTCAAGCATCTTGATAAGTAAATTATCCAATAATTCATGGGAAATTTGCTTGGTGACTTCATCCCGATATAAGTTGTAGTCACCATCTGCACCTGTTCCCATAATTTGGATATTGGTGTCTATTTGTTTGTTAAGTGCATCAGTGGGTATAAACCCAAAATAGATTTGCATGGTTTTGCCTTATTAAAATGTTATTTAAAAATAAATGTTTTGAGGAGCATAATATCAAAATTATGGTAAATATTAAAAATTAAAGACGTGTATATGATATCGTTTTAATCCTATTTAATTAGGCTCTAGCGATGCTAACTAAATAGTGCTACTATTGCAATATATAAATTATACGATAAGGATCTTTTATGTCGATACATAAGGCGAAGCCTTTTTTACAAAAAAACATGCACAAAAAAATGTTATCTATTTGTCTGTTAAGTGCCGCTGTAGTAGGAGTTTCTGGCTGTCAAACCAGTAATGGTTTTAACAGTAACCTTAATAAGACAAATCAAACGTATCCATTAACTGAAGCTATTAAACCACTACCGAGCCAACTGGCGAATAATATTGCAGAAACTCCGAGCATTTCGAACACGGCACATAAACGTGTTTTAAAGGCAATTAACCAATTTTTTAATACACCACATTCTTCTGTTTCTCAATATAAAACTTTTGTTAGACCTTTTGTTGCAAAAGGTAGCATAGATGAAGGCAGCCAAAGTGTCACTCAAACTATTGTGGACGTGCTTGCTTATCAAGCAGACAATCAAGTAAACGACTATGTGGATAATGAATACCGTGAATATGAATACGATGCAATCGAAAAAATTTACAAAGAACAATTAAAAAATAATAAAAGTCTAACCGATGATGAAGCTTGGGAAATTGCAGAAGCAATTTATAATGCACAACAGCAAAACAGTTATGGTAACTCTGAACCAGATTTGACACAAACTTTACTTAATAAACTAGCTGAGCTAAATGAAAACTATCAACAAATGAAGGCGGAACAAAAAGAAGTTGAAGAAGAAGCCTCAAACCTTTTTATGCTCGACATTATGAAACCTTCTTCTATTAAAACGATGATGTTTGAAACCTTGCATAGTAGCCCAGAACAAGTTGAGGCAATGCAAACTTATACGATGCAATATTTAACTGCCAATTCAGTCGGTCAATATTTGCCTGCAAAAAGAGAATATAAAAGTGTATTAAGTTATGATTTTGCTTCGCCAACTCGAGAATTTTCTATCCAAGTGCCTTATAAAGTTGATTTTAACAACGCAAGTATTACGCTAGATCCCTCTGCTGCATTGCCAATTATGGCTATGGTTTTACCAGAAAATACACCATTGCCAGAAGAAAAAACCACGCATACTATTGAATTTAGTTTACCAGAAAAAATAAAAGCTGAAATCCCTACAGATGTGTTATTTGATGCCTTTGTGGAAGGGGTAGTGTTAGCCTTTGGTGAAATGAACACAGAAGACTTTACTCCATTAGATATAACAGAAGATACTTTTGCCAATGCAGTCAATGCAAAACGTGCTGTTAAAGTCAATTGGGGAAGTAAACAAACAGGAACTTTTATTGGTAAAGTGATGAAATCTATGGGTAATACGCTAGAGCAGCATATCCATGACAATCCCCAAAAATATGATGATGACTCAAAATTGATTGAAATATTAAATAATTGGATACTTGTAAAAGATGACTTTCAAGCAAAAGATGTTGGAGGGCTTATACAAGCGATTGAGGCAATTGCTCCGATTAGTTTTGACCAAACACAATATTATTACCTAAATGCAAATGACCAGTTAATTGCAATGCAGGCAAAATCTTCGATTGGTAGTGAGTTTTATGGTATGACAATGGATAATGTTGTCGAAACCAAATACAATCAAAAACTGGTTGAGCAAAGTCCACTATATAGTTTGTTAACAGAAAACTTTGCTGCCAACTCACCAGCAGCAATTGATGGTAACGAGTGGATTAATCACATGCAACAAGAAAAGCAGTATAAAGATGAAGCAAAAAATGTGCGTTGGGGTTACGAAAAAGCCGAATGTACATTAACAGCAGAACCAGCTACAAAAGAAACTATTGAAAGTATGGAAGCGATAGAAAATGTAGCGGCGGTTGAGGTTAATGAGGCTGTTGTAGAAGATGTTAATTTAGAAGAAACAAATTTAGAAGAGACAAACATAGAAAACGATAAAAATACAGCAGATATTTTTAAACAGTCTGAACAAAACGAAGTATTACCAACTAAATAAAACAGTTTAAACGCTTAAACACAGGTATTTAGTAAAATTAATAACATTTTGAGAATAATGATGAAAAAAACAAATCCAATAAAACTGCTTAGTTTATGCACTTCTATAGTTTTAGCCAGTAGCTTTTTATCTGCTTGCCAAACGACTAATGCTTTGGATGCTAATTCAACAGAAGGTAAGTTAGACAACTCATTAATGCAATCAAAACAAGCGAAGCAAGAACTACAAAACGCACTAAATAATCAGTTGAGGAGTAATTTTAAATACAAAACCGATGTAAAAATTTCTAACTCAAAAAGATTGATGTCACTTTTAAAGGCATCACCAGAACAATTAGCCAATGTTGACAATAAAAAAGATTATTGTAATGAAACCCATGACAAAGCTTATGCTGCTCTTTTAAAACAAGTGGATCAGACTGGTGAAGATATTTTTGATGATAAATATGCACAAAAACTTGAAGATATCAAACAAGATTTTTTAACTTGTGAACAAGAATATGACAGTTGGTATGATGATTATTATAACAATGGCAGTGATGCTGAATACATGCCAGAATATGATGATCAACACACCGCTAAAGATTTAAAAAAAGCACAGCTATTAAATGCTTATCTGCTTGAGCCGATGGATATTAGCATAACTGGCAGTTATCAACCACTTGCCGGAAAAGTAACTTTTTTGCCAGCTTTTAGTTATCAGCATCGAAATATTTTAGCCAGAATTAACCAGCCAATTTATATTGACTTAAAAAAGGGTGATATTTATTTTTGGGCAGCAAATATTGCTGGTACAAATGCCAAATACATTGATGATAAATTAGGTGCAAAATGGCATAACAAATGGTTAAAGCTTACACTCAATGATGGTTCTTTACCTAAAAATATTGGCAAAGATTTAATTGCGGCCTATTTAAAGGCACTAAAAGTAAGTTATGAACAAGAGCCAGTAGAAGGGTTTAATTATATTAGTGATACAAACTTACTCAATAAGCTTGACTACTTAACCAATAATCAAACAAACGTAATAGCAGGGTCTAACAAAATTATCAGCCGTATTCATGATTCAGAAACCACTCACAAAAACGCTCATGTTTTTGCCAAAACTTTTTATGAGTCAATTATCCAAAAACATCCTCAATTAATCACAAATACCGATGATACTGAAAGTTTTAAAGAAATGAAATTTGATAGCTTAACTTTTCTAAAACTGTTTCTTAAAGGGATACATAGTGAAGTTGAAGATTATGAAAACCCAAGTGCAGTTGAAGTAATTAATGAGGTTGAAAATGGCGATGTGATTAACTATGAAGCATATTATGGATTACGCCGAAATAATAAAATCGCTTGGTCACATTATAACATTAACATGTCAGATACTGCAGATGAAGAAGCAATGATGGTTGATGTATTAACCCAATTTGATTATAGACCAATAGGTAAGCGGTTGTTTAATAACTTACCAGTAGAAGTTCAAACGCCAACCAGTGAAAATACTATAGATCTTAGAATGTATTCTAAAGAGTTATTAGCACATTATGAGCAGGGCGGTGGCACTAGCATTGGTAAAATGGGCTATGGGTTTTATAAAATGATGCAAGAAGCTAAAAAATCTAATAGGGAAGTGAGTGATAAGAATTTTGAGATAGAGGAAACAACAGATGTTGATACTAATACCATTGAAAGTGACGTTATCATTGAAAGTGACGTTGAAATGTCCACCGATCCTTTAAAGGAAAAACAAACCATTGAACCTGAAATTGAACCTGAAGTTATTGAAAAAAATGAATAGGTTTTAAATAGGTAAACACAATTGACTTTAATTTAGCCTTCAAACAGCAGTTTGGGGGCTTTATTGCATGTGTTATATTGAGCTGATAACTTTATCGACTCTGGGTAAACGCTGTCAGATGAGGTTTGAGCTAGTACAGATAACAATAATCAACAAACCAAAAATTAGAATAATAACACGCCATGATAACGATTAATGAAAGGTAAGCTAAATTAGACTAATCGTATTAAGGTTGAATTAAACCATGACGCATCGCTAAATGGGTTAGCTTAACATCACTATCTACGCTTAGTTTTTCAAATATACGATATCGGTAGGTATTAACAGTTTTAACACTTACAAAAAGTTGTTCGGCGATTTGCTGAGGGCTTTGGCAGTTAACTACCATCATTGCGACTTGCTTTTCACGTTCGCTTAGCAAATCAAAAGGTGAACCATCATTATCTGTTAACAGTATTTCTGCTAATTGTTCAGCAACTTCACTGCTAAAATATTTTCCCCCTTGATACACCTTCTTGATGGCTTTAATCATTTCATCTAATGGTGTGCCTTTGGTGATGTAGCCATTAACGCCTGCTTTTAGCAACATAGAAGGATAAGGCTGGCGAGTTAAACTACTGACAGCTAATATTTTTAACTTATCATTTAGTTGTTTTAAACGTTTAGTTGCTTCAACGCCACCAATATTTGGCATATTAACATCCAATAGAATAACATCTGGCGTTAATTGTCTTGCAATCTGTATGGCCATATCACCGCTATCTGCTTCAGCAACTACTTCTATATCTGGACTATCTGCGAGCATTCGGCTAATGCCCATTCTCACTAAATCGTGGTCATCAACAACTAAAACTTTAATCATAATGCTTTTTAACCAATTTGAATACCCCTCAAATATAGCATATTTTTTGTTTTAGTTTCTCAATTAAATTTTACATAATGAATCTGTAAAGATTGCAAAAGTTTTAATTGAATGTATAGTTTTTATAGCAAAACCCATACAACCCTTGATAAATAATCATATATGAGGTAATTTATTGCATAGTTAATAAGCAGAATATTTATTTAAGGCACTTGTTTGTTGCTATGAATAAAAAAAGGATCGAGATATGGCACTTCAGAAAAAACTATTAACCATAGTTATTAGTATGGGAATGGTAGGTACTGCTCAAGCAGAATTAAGCGTTAATGGTCAAAAAGTTCAGGGCGATAGTTTGGCGGTAGCACGGAGTATTATGAGTGGTAATGGTGCTAGTTATGGTACAAATTACAACTCATATAATTCTTTTAATCCTAATACATACAATCAGTTAGCAATTAGTACAGGTTCGCGTGGTGTGATGGTTGTTGATGTTGAAACTGGACAATCATTGTATGAAAAAAATGCGGATGTTGCCCGTCCTATTGCTTCCATCACTAAATTAATGACAGCAATGGTCGTGTTAGATGCTGGTTTAGATATGAATAAAGAGATAAAACTTGTACCTAGTGATTTTGTAGGTCCTAAAAAGGCAAGTTCTCGTCTTAAATCAGGTGACCGCCTAAACCGTTCGGAAATGTTATTAATGACTTTAATGAAGTCAGAAAACCCAGCTGCTAAATCTTTAGCACGTACTTACCCTGGTGGTTATAATGCTTTTATGAAGGCAATGAATCGAAAAGCTGAATCTTTGGGAATGTATTCTGCTTTTTTTGGTGACCCAACTGGCTTGGATAAACGTAATGTTGCTTCACCAAGTGATTTGGTTAAAATGGTAAAAGCTGCTGGAAATTATGATTTAATTCGTCGTTTTTCTACCACCGCAAGCTATAACTTTCATGTAGCAAATTATTCTTCGGGTAACCGTAATTACGCAGCTCGTAATACCAGCTATTTGGTTCGTGATGGCTTGTATCCAATTGGTATTTCAAAAACTGGTTTTATTAATGAAGCAGGTAAATGTGTGGTGATGGAAACCCGAATAAATAATCGCCCTGCTGTAGTGGTGTTGTTAGGTGCCGGTAATTCATCAACTCGATGGAAAGATGCCGAAACGATTTTAAATAGTTTATCTAGCCGCCGTTATATTTAAATTTAAGGTATTTTTAAAACCTTTATTAGAAGAGTCAGTTTTAAACTGGCTCTTTTTAATATTCAAGTTTTGGGGTTTACCACATCCATTGATAAGCTCTATGGAATGAATACTATTAATATATGATAAAAATCCCTCATAATTATAAAAATTACAAGGGATTCTTGTCACGCTTTACTTTAACGCTTAATTGTAAGGTTTTTAAAATTAGCTTGAATTTGTAGCGGATAATATTAATACTTTGATATTTACCGTGTGTAATATTTATGACAAAAATTCCGTGATGGTTTCAGCAGCTAACTATGCACGCTAACCATGCACGGAATATCACTACATTAACTTAGTTTTAATTTATCAAATTCAAGTTTGCCATTATTACCAACATTTACTTTGATGATATCACCGGCAACAAAATCACCTGCCAGCAGTTTTAATGATAATGGGTTTTCAATTTCTTGCTGAATGGCACGCTTGAGAGGTCTTGCTCCATAAACAGGATCATAACCGACACTAACCAATTGCTTGATAGCTTCTTCGCTTAACTCCAAACCCAATTCACGCTCTGCCAAACGCTGACGTAAACGAGCAAGCTGGATATCGGCGATGCCTGCCATCTGTTCTTGCCCAAGTGGATGGAACACCACAATTTCATCAATACGGTTGACAAATTCAGGGCGAAAATGCTGACCCACTGCCTCCATAACTGCTTCTTTGATTTCATTATAATGACTGTCATCGGCAGACATTTCTTGAATTTTATGACTGCCTAAATTACTGGTCATAATAATTACTGTATTTTTAAAATCTACCACACGTCCATGAGAGTCGGTTAAACGACCGTCATCAAGCACTTGTAGTAAGATGTTAAAGACATCTGGATGAGCTTTTTCTACTTCATCAAAAAGTACCACGCTGTAAGGTTTACGGCGAACAGCCTCAGTTAGCATGCCACCTTCTTCATAACCGACATAGCCTGGAGGTGCACCCACTAAACGGCTCACGCTGTGTTTTTCCATGAACTCACTCATATCAATCCGTACAATATTGTCTTCACTGTCGAATAAAAAGTTAGCTAATGACTTGGTTAATTCAGTTTTACCAACACCAGTAGGACCCAAAAATAAAAATGAGCCAAATGGTTTATTAGGGTCGGCAAGCCCAGCACGGCTACGGCGTACAGCATTAGCAACCGATACTACCGCCTCGTCTTGTCCGATGACTCGTTCATGCAAACGTTTTTCCATGTTAATCATTTTTTCACGTTCGCCTTGTAACATTTTACTGACAGGAATACCTGTTGCCATGCTAACAACCTCGGCAATTTCATTGTCTGTTACTTTGTTGCGTAGTAGCTTGGTTTCAGATTTTCCATCTTTTGTTTGTTGTTCTGTTAAGTCAGAATTGGCAATTCTTTTTTCCAGTTGTGGAATGGTCTCGTATTGCAGTTTTGACATAGTTTCATAATCACCTTCACGGTTAGCTTTCTCATAAGCGATACGAGCTTTATCCAGTTCATCTTTTAATTGTTGAGAACCTTTAACCAGCGCCTTTTCAGCTTGCCATACTTCATTTAGGTCGGCATATTCTTTTTCTAGTTCGGCAATTTCATTTGTTAATATTTTGACTTGTGACTTTGCACCATCATCATCTTCGCCTTTTAGACTTTCACGTTGCATTTTTAGCTGAATCAAGCGACTATCTAGTTTGCCCAATGCCTCTGGTTTACTGTCCATTTCCATACGCAAACGGCTGGCTGCTTCATCTACCAAATCAATGGCTTTGTCTGGCAACATACGGTCGGTAATGTAACGATGGCTCATGCGAGCAGCGGCGATAATGGCACTGTCTTGAATATCAACACCATGGTGTAACTCGTAACGCTCTTTTAAACCTCTTAAAATAGCAATTGTATCTTCTACCGTTGGTTCATCAACCAAAACTTTTTGAAAACGGCGTTCTAATGCGGCATCTTTTTCTATATATTGACGATATTCATCTAATGTTGTTGCACCCACACAGTGCAATTCGCCGCGGGCGAGGGCTGGTTTTAGCATGTTACCTGCATCCATTGCACCATCTGTTTTTCCCGCACCTACCATTGTGTGTAGTTCGTCAATGAATAAAATGACATTGCCTTCTTGCTTGGAAAGGTCATTGAGTACGCCTTTTAATCGTTCTTCAAATTCACCACGATACTTTGCACCTGCAATCAAAGCACCAAGATCAAGCGATAAAACTTCTTTATTGCGCAAACCTTCAGGAACATCGCCATTAACAATTTTTTGAGCCAAACCTTCTACAATTGCTGTTTTACCAACTCCTGGTTCACCAATGAGTACAGGGTTGTTTTTGGTACGGCGAGATAGTACTTGAATGGTGCGGCGGATTTCTTCATCACGTCCAATCACAGGGTCAAGTTTACCTTGTTCGGCTCGCTCAGTTAAATTAATAGTATATTTGTTTAATGCATCTCGCTGGTCTTCAGCATTTTGATTGGTGACAGCCTGACCACCTCGTATTTCTTCAATCACTGCTTTAAGTTTTTTACTATCGACTCCTGCGTTTTCCATCAGTTTTTTAGTATCGCCTTGTTCGGCAAGGGCAAGCAGCACCCATTCTGTAGGCACAAACTCATCACCTGATTTTTGGGCGAAACGGTCAGCAAGGTTTAATATTTTTATGGCATTTGGTGACAATCCAACATCACCTGTTGGTGTGCCGATTTTTGCCAAACCATCCAATGCTTTAGCCACTCCGTTTTTTAATGCAGGAATGCTGCCACCTGCTTGTTGGCATGTGCTTAGGTTTGCTTCATCTTCTAACAATACAGCGAGCATGTGTAAGGCATCCACATTAGTGTGGTCACGACCAACTGCCAAGCTTTGAGCAGACTGAATGGTACTTTGTAGTTTTTGGGTAAATTTATCAAATCTCATATTTGTTTCCTTATAATGTTTTAGAGTTAATATTTATATAAGGATATGGATTTTAAAAAACAAGGGCTGTTGGTTATTTTTTACTTATTAATCAAAGAGTTATTTATTTTATTTTTTACCCTTTATATGGGTTATATGGGATTTTTTAAATAAGAATTCAAGTATTTAGTAGCGAGTTTATAAACGGCTTATAAACAAACGGTTTATAAAAAAAATGGAAAGCCAATTAACATAGGTTGGCTTTCCGTTATATTCACATTGGTCTTCACATCAGTTTATGGGGCATGTTGTATACATAAAGTAGCATAAGGCACAGCTTCAAGGCGTTTAGGATCAATATCTTCACCGCATTCTTCACATTGACCATAGTTGCCTGTCTCTATACGCTCTAAAGCATGATTAATATAGCCAATCTCTTCTTTTGCTTCAAGTAACAGGCGTTTACGCATCTCATTTTGGCGCATTGCAACTGCTTGGTCATCCCAATGTTCATTCAAATCATCTTGTGGATTATGAATATGGTCTTCGATTTTATCAATTCGGTTTTCATATTCTTGTTTTAGTATTAGTAACTGTTTTTTGAGTTGAGTTAAGTCCGTCATATTACCTCCTTGAGATTATAGAACCAAACTAAAGAAATTATCTTTATCTTATACAACTTATCTATTAAGGTCTATAAAAAAGTATAAATTAATTGGTAGATTAACATTACAACCTATATCTAGAATATGCTAAAATCTTAAAAATTTCTTTTGAAATATCAGCAAATAAACGTGTAGTAATACCACATTATCGATATTTTGCTGTGTTTTATTTAATATAGCTAATTACAAATAAGGTTTTTTTATGAGCTTTTTACGAATGAATGAACTAGAGTTGACAAACAAAACAGTATTAATTCGTGAAGATTTAAATGTGCCGGTAAAAGATGGAAAAGTATCAAATGATGCACGCATTCAGGCAAGCATCCCCACTATTAAATTGGCGTTACAAAAAGGTGCCAGTGTTTTAGTTTGTTCGCATCTTGGTCGCCCCGTTGAAGGAGAAAATGAAGATAAATTCTCGTTAGCACCAGTTGCTGATTATTTAACAAATGCACTAGGGCAAAAAGTTAAGTTGGTAACAGACTATCTTAATAGTAATGTTGATGTTGTAGCTGGTCAAGTCATGTTATTAGAAAATGTACGCTTTAATAAAGGCGAAAAAAAAGACGATGAGACACTTTCACAAGCTTATGCAAATCTTTGTGATGTATTTGTAATGGATGCTTTTGGTACAGCACACCGTGCACAGGCTTCTACTCATGGTGTTATTAAAGCAGCAAGTCGAGCAGGTAAGCCCGTTTGTGCCGGACCTTTGTTAGCAACAGAGCTGGATGCCTTAGGTAAAGCATTGCAAGCACCCAAAAAACCTATGATAGCCATTGTTGGTGGTTCTAAAGTTTCTACTAAATTAGATGTTTTAAAATCACTAGCACAAATTTGTGATCAATTAATTGTAGGTGGTGGTATTGCAAACACCTTTATTGCAGCTAAAGGGCATTCAGTTGGTGCTTCATTGTATGAAGCTGACTTGGTAGAAACCGCAAAAGAAATTATGCAGCAAACAAAAGTGTTACTACCCGAACAAGTGGTAGTAGCAGACAAAACTCAAATTGATTTTGATGATTTTTTAGGCTCGCTTGAAGCCAGTACAGCTAGTATTAAAGCATTAGCTGAGATTAGTGATAACGATATGATTTTAGATATTGCACCAACCAGTGCAAATTTATTGGCAGATGCCATTAAAGCGGCTAAGACTATTTTATGGAATGGTCCTGTTGGGGTGTTTGAGATAGATAAGTTTGGAGAAGGAACCAAAATTGTTGCAGAGGCAGTAAAAAATAGTGAAGGTTTCTCCATAGCCGGTGGTGGTGATACCCTAGCAGCAATCTATAAATACAATGTTGCAAAGGGTGTTAGTTACATGTCTACGGGTGGGGGTGCATTCTTAGAATTTGTTGAGGGCAAAGAGTTGCCAGCAGTAAAAGCATTAATGTTGTAATTTGTTTTTTAAGGTAGATAAAAGGGGTAATTTGCATAAATTTACCGCTTTTGTCATGTCAGTGTAATAATAAATAGTTACATTTTTAGAAATTTTTTGTAAAAAATTACAATAATATGCTTGCGTAGTAGCTAATCTCATTATAGAATTTACCCACTTACATTACCCAGTAAGTTAATAAAACGAATGAAGAGGTTGATTATTATGTCTACTAAACTACTTATCGCTAGCCTACTAGCTGGTACATTTGCTTTAACTGCATGTGCCCAAAAAACAGAAGAAAAGCCTGCTGAAGAAGTAAAGGCTGAAGCGAAAGAAGCAGAAGCGAATGCTGAAGAAGCAAAAGCTGAAGCGAAAGAAGCAGAAGCGAATGCTGAAGAAGCAAAAGCTGAAGCGAAAGAAGCAGAAGCAAATGCTGAAGACGCAAAAGCTGAAGCCGCTGGGGATGATAAAAACCTAGTGGAAAAAGCAGCTGATACTGCTAAAGAAGGTGCTGGATCAGTTGTTGATACTGCTAAAGAAGGTGCTGAAGCAGTTGTTGATACTGCTAAAGAAGGCGCTGAAGCAGTTGTTGACACTGCTAAAGAAGGTGCTAAAGAAGGTGCTAATGCGGTTAAAGAAGCTGCTAGTAACTAATATATACTCATTTTAGAGTGTTGGGCATACTCATTCTGTGAGTATGCCTTTATTTTTTTAAGAGGTTTATTTATGTCTACCAAATTACTTATCATTAGCGTTTTAACTGGCATGTTTGCGTTAACTGCCTGTGCTAAAAAGTCAGAACAAGAACCTGTAGAATCAAGCAATGTTGATGAAAAAAATACAGAAGTTCACACTACAGATGCAAAACAAGTTGAACCTAATATTCAGGACTCTGAAAAAAATCAAACAGCAGAACAAAATGAACTAACCGACTCATTTGAAGCTGGTGAAATTGAAAAAACCGTTGAAGAAAATCAACAATTTTAAATTATTCAAATATCTAACCTTGATAACTTAAGCAGTTATCAAGGTTTTTTATTGCTAGCAAGCTATTTAATACTATTGTAAACTATAATTTATTTTATATGTTTTGGACGCTTATGATTGGACTTATTGAAGGCAAAATTTTGCATCTATCGGCACCTGTTGCTATTATTTTAACAAATTCTGGTATAGGCTATGAGGTGGAATTACCCATACCTGCTTTTTGCCAACTACAAATGGATACGGTTGTTAAAATTTGGACACACTTGCATGTGAGGGAAGATGCCCAACTTTTGTATGGTTTTACCGAGTATCAAGAACGCGATGTGTTTAAACAATTGATTAAAATTAATGGTGTTGGTGCAAAAATGGCGTTAGCTATGCTATCAAACATGTCTTCTGCTCAACTAAAATCGTGTATCAATAATCAAGATGAAACAGCCTTGACAAAAGTACCAGGTATTGGAAGAAAAACAGCTCAAAGATTATTGATAGAACTAAAAGATAAGCTTAAAAATATTGAGGCTGCAGATACTGATATGGTTGTTAGTAATGAAAATGCGGCATCAAGCAATCATGAAATAAAAGTGTTGGCAGAAGTTGAAGCAGCACTAATGAGTCTTGGTTATAAAGAAAAAGAAGCCCAACAGGCAATTAAACTTGCTAACCAAGAATTCAATGAGCCTGTTGATATTCAAACCCTGTTAAAAGCCTCTTTAAAACAATTGGCATAAATTATTAATAGGTACAGACTTACTTTTAAATACTTAGATAAAAAACACCCTAATGAATAATAGATTGATTACCCCTGATGCCATAAAAGAGGATAGTGCGGATGTAAATATTCGACCTAGCTCACTTGAAGAATATATTGGACAGCCTGTTGTTAAAGAACAAATGGCAGTGTTTATTGGTGCAGCACGCAAGCGTAATGAAGCATTAGACCATACGCTTATTTTTGGACCACCTGGGCTTGGTAAAACCACGTTATCAAACATCATAGCAAAAGAAATGGGGGGTAATCTTCGTTCTACTTCTGGACCTGTGTTAGAGCGGGCAGGGGATTTAGCTGCCATGCTAACCAATCTTGAAGAGGGAGATGTACTTTTTATTGACGAGATACACAGGCTAAGCCCAGTTATTGAAGAAATATTGTACCCAGCTATGGAAGATTTTCAACTGGATATCATGATTGGTGAAGGACCTGCTGCTCGTTCAATTAAATTGGATTTGCCACCGTTTACCTTGGTTGCTGCAACTACCAGAGCTGGTTTATTGACTTCTCCATTGCGTGACAGGTTTGGTATTGTACAACGGCTTGAATTTTATAGTATTGAAGACTTAACAACCATTGTCAAACGCTCTGCTGGTTTACTTGGCATCCAAATGACTGCTGATGGTGCAAAAGAGGTAGCGCATCGTTCACGAGGTACACCACGTATTGCAAATCGTTTATTAAGGCGTGTACGTGATTATGCCGAGATTAAAGCAAATGGTAAGGTAACAGGTGGCGTAGCCTCTGATGCTCTAGATATGCTAGCTGTTGATAGACGAGGGCTTGATCACCTAGATAGACGATATATTGAAATGCTGCATGAGCGTTTTGATAATAAACCAGCTGGTGTGGAGTCGATTGCTGCTGCGATGGCAGAAGATAGAGGCACGCTTGAAGATGTGATTGAACCTTATCTTATCCAGCAAGGTTATGTGTTAAGAACAGCAAAAGGTAGAATTCTGACTCAAAAAGCGATATCGCAACTTGAGTAATCAAAATTATCTAGGCACTTTTACAACAAAGTTCTCATTTATAAAATAAATGATAGTTATAATTAAATCATTATATAAAATGTGGGTTTAATCAAAAAATAATTTATAATATTGATAATGAAAAATAGATAATCATCTAAAAAATGGTGGAAACTATGTCAATTCAAGCCAGCAAATTGCAAGCCAATATTGATATTATCGAAACAGATGTGGCAATTATTGGTGCGGGTGGGGCAGGACTTAGGGCAGCAATTGAGATTGCTCGTCAGTCACCATCTACAAAAATTTCTCTAATTTCTAAAGTTTATCCGATGCGTAGCCATACCGTTGCAGCAGAAGGTGGTGCCGCTGGTGTTGTTCGTGAAGATGATAGCCTAGATAACCACTTTAATGATACGGTATCTGGTGGTGACTGGCTTTGTGATCAAGATGTTGTTGAGTATTTTGTTGAGCATGCAACAGAAGAGATGGTTGAATTAGAGCATTGGGGTTGCCCATGGTCAAGGAATGCAGATGGTACGGCTAATGTTCGCCGTTTTGGTGGCATGAAAATCCCTCGCACTTGGTTTGCTGCCGATAAAACAGGCTTTCATATTTTACACACCCTTTTTCAAACCTCGCTCCAGTTTGATAGTATTGTTAGATATGATGAGCACTTTGCCTTAGACTTATTGATTGAAGACAGCCAGATTCAAGGTGTTTTGGCGTTTGATATGCAAAATGGTAAAGCCAGAGCATTTAAAGCAAAAAGTGTGATTATTGCTACTGGTGGGGCTGGGCGTGTTTATCAATACAATACAAACGGTGGTATTGTTACTGGTGATGGTATGGCACTTGCGTATCGCCACGGTGTACCTCTGCAAGATATGGAGTTTGTGCAATATCATCCAACAGGCTTACCAGGATCAGGTATTTTGATGACAGAAGGTTGTCGAGGTGAAGGCGGTATTGTCACTAATAAAGATGGTTACCGTTATTTGCAAGATTACGGTTTAGGTCCAGAGACACCAATTGGGGAACCAAAAAACAAGTACATGGAGTTGGGTCCACGTGATAGGTTATCACAAGCTTTTTATCATGAGTGGAAAAAAGGTAATGCGATTGAAACTGCACGTGGTGCTGTTGTTAACCTAGATTTACGCCATCTTGGTGAAGACTATATTAATGAACGCTTGCCATTTATTCGTTCATTAGCAATGAAGTTTGTTGGTGTTGACCCCGTTCATGCACCTATCCCTGTGCGTCCTACCGCACATTATACAATGGGTGGTATTAAAACCAATGGACTTTGCCAAACACCAATGGCTGGGCTTTTTGCAGTGGGTGAATGTGCCTCAGTTGGTTTGCATGGGGCAAATCGTCTCGGCTCTAACTCTTTATCAGAACTTTCTGTATTTGGTAAGGTAGCAGGTGAGCAAGCCCTTGAGTTTGCTAATAAACAAAATAATGATAGTGCTGATTTTGTAAAATTAGCAGAATCTAAATTAATGCCATATCTTGAACTTCTTAATAAAACTGATGGCACAGAAAATCCTGCTGATATTCGCAATGAGATGGGTATTTTGATGGATACTCACATTGGTATTTATCGCAGTGCCGAAGATTGTGAGTTGGCAATTAGTAAAATTACAGCGCTTAAACAACGTTATCAAAATGTAAAAGTGACGGATCATAGCAGGGTATTTAATACAGACTGGTTGGGCGTTATTGAGCTTGGTTTTTTGCTAGATGTTGCCGAAGCCATGATTTATAGTGCAGCAGCACGTAAAGAGTCACGTGGCTCTCATCAGCGCTTAGACTATCCAGAACGCGATGATGAACATTATTTACGACATTCACTGGCTTATTACAATGCCCACAAAGCACCAGATATTGATTATGCACCTGTAACCATTACTAAATCACAACCAGCACAACGTGCTTATGGTGCAGCAGGTGATAAATCAGCTAAATAAAAACCACTAAACAATTATTAGGTTAAGGCAGTTATTATGACCACCCAAACCAATATCCCAACGGATACAATTAGTAAAGTAGTAATAGAGGTGATGCGTTATCGTCCTAATGAGGATGATAGCCCTTGGTGGCAAGCATTTGAAATAGAATGGTCGCAAGATATGTCTATTTTAGACGCACTTTTGCACATTAAAGACTTTTATGCCCCTGACTTAAGCTTTAGATGGTCTTGTCGTATGGAAGTTTGTGGCTCTTGTGGCATGGTAGTTAATGGTATACCTAAATTAGCGTGTTCGACTTTTGTGCGTGATTATGCACAAGCTAAAATTGCCGACAGTAAAAATAATGCAAATATCCGTATTGGTGCATTAGATCAAATGCCTGTAGAAAAAGATTTAGTGATTGATGTAGACCCTTTCATTAAAAAATTGGAGTCTATTAGCCCTTATATAGTGGATGCGTCGGCAAAACCTGTTGTGCATACAGAGCCTGCAACTAAAGTAAAAAAGCAACAAAACTTACAATCACCAAAGCAGTTAGCCAAGTTTAAAAAGTATAGCATGTGTATTAATTGCTTGCTGTGTTATCAAGCTTGCCCACAAATCGGGCTTAATGCGGAGTTTTTAGGACCAGCTGCATCTGCCTTAGCACATAGATACAACTTAGATAGCCGTGATAAAGGGGCAGCACAAAGATATACAGTGCTTAATGATTCAGATGGTATTTGGCCTTGTACCTTTGTTGGTTATTGCTCTGAGGTTTGCCCAAAACATGTAGACCCAGCTGGTGCAATACAACAAAGTAAAGCAGCAGCAATCCCGTATTGGGCAAAATCACTATTTGGAAGCAAATAAGGGGGTATTATGTCTAACTTAATTCGTAAGCCATATCAAAAGCAACAACCTGCAAATTGGTATAAAGAAAATAAATTCTTCTCTATGTATATGTTGCGTGAATTGACGGCAGTACCAGTTGCTTTAGAATCACTAAATTTATTTTTTGGGTTAGCCAACCTAGCCACTAACCTTGAAAAGTGGCAATCTTGGGTCGCTTTGCAAACAAATCCATTGATGGTTATTTTCCATTTAATAGTTATTGTGGCAGCATTGTACAATAGTAAAACATGGTTTGATGCTGTACCAAAGGCCATGCCAATCCAAAAAGGTGAAAAATTTGTGCCTGAAAAAACTTTGGTGATGGGCAGTTGGTTTGCATTGATTGTTATTACGCTTGTTTTAATTGCATTAGTTAGCTATTTTGCTTAATTTTGCGATATTGTATTTGAGTAGGGGGTTATATTGTGAGTACTAAACATCTTAAGCCGATTTATTGGGGTATTTTTTCTGCTGGTGGTACAGTGGCAGCGATGGCATTAGCTCCTTTAGTTTTGGTAGTTTGTATTTTACTGCCCATGGGTATGCTTGGCAGTAGTGAAGCATTTTTTAATAATGTGCATGGTGTGATAGCACATCCAATTGTGTTTGTTGTGCTTGCTGGGCTTATTTTTACTTTACTTTGGCATGGCGTACACCGTTTTTACTATATTTTGCATGATATGCATATTCACGTTGGCAATGGTGTTCGTTTGTTCTTTTATGCCTTTGCAATTGTGGCGTTTTTACTAACCTTGTATTTAGGTTTAATTGCTTAACTTAACATACAATAGTTTTTAATAAACGGTTAAGCATAAATCATTGCCACACAGTAACAGTAATTGCAATAAATTAAAGGGCTATTCTAGATAAGTAAGATTGTTTAAAATTTCTTAAAATGGCTACTTAGTGAATTTAAAAGCTCAAAAAGTTTTTTTGGGTTTTATTATTTTTAGGCTGTATATTGGTAACTAGTATTAACCTAGTTTATAAAATGAGTAAAATGTCGTTTGCTACGCTTATCTAAAAATACGCCAAATAACAAAGCAGATTGCAATAAAATAAAAGATGGGGGCAAACCAGTTGACTTGGGTGGCAATCCCAATACTAATGGCTAGCCCTGCTAAAGCAATCCAATCATTGCGTCTATCATTAAGCATATCCGCTCTTAATTGCTGAATTTCTCTTAGTTGCATTTCTTGGCGAGAACCAGCCGCTGCTAAACTTTGTAAACTCTTATCAACCAGCTTGGGTAAGTCGGTTGATGATAATAAAAGCTCAGGCAATTGCTGACGGATATGCTGTAAATTTCGGATAGGGTCTAACTGCTCTTTGACCCAGCTGGTTAAAATTGGCTTTGCAAGTGACCAAATGTCTAAATCTGGATATAAGTCTCGCCCCAGCCCTTCAACATGTACTAAAGTTTTAAGTAATAGCATTAGCTGAGGTGGAATACTCATGTGATGGCGACGTGCAATATCAAGGATTTGCATCAATACACCAGCAAAGTCAATTTCATTGATTGGTTGTTGCACCATTGGAGAAATGGTACGACGCATGTCACGCATTAAAGCATGTTTATCTGTATTAGGTGGTATCCATCCTGCACGATAAACAATATCTACCAATCCTGTAAAGTTATTATTCATTACCGCTAGCAACATACGGGCAACGACGAGCTGGTCATCTTTTGATAATTCACCCATGATGGCACAATCAAGCCCAATATAACGGGGGTCAGATTTTGCGGTCGTCTCTACAAACACGTTACCTGGATGCATATCAGCATGGAAGAAGTTATCACGAAATACTTGAGTAAAAAAGATGGTTAAACCCTTTTCGGCAAGACGAGCTCTATCGTAGCCTAACTCATCAAAAACATGGGTATGAGAGATGGGTACCCCAGTAATGCGTTCCATAACCATTACATTAGTATTGGCTTCATAAACTTCTGGTACATATATCATGTTAGAACCAATAAAGTTGTTACGCATTTTAGTTGTGTTGCTAGCTTCTAAAATTAAATCAAGCTCATTTAGCATGATTTGTCGATAGTCTTCAACAATATCAATTATGTGAACAGCTCTAGCAGCTTCTACACGGTCGGATACCCATTTAGCTAAATCTCTTAGCAATTCAAAATCTTGGATAATAGTGTCTCTAATATCTGGGCGTGTTACTTTAACAACAACTTCACGGCCATCTGGTAGGGCTGCGGTATGCACTTGAGCAATTGAAGCAGCCGCTAATGGTTTGATATCAAAACGTGCAAAAAGTTCTGCCACTGGTTTACCAAGCCCTTTTTTGCTATCTTCAATTTGAGCAATAGCTATTTCTTTATCAAAAGGTTTTACTTTATCTTGCAGCAGTTCTAGTTGGCTAATAACCTGTGGCGGCACTAAATCACGGCGGGTTGACAATAATTGACCCAGCTTAAGAAATAAAGTGCCCATTTCTTCTAATGCTAATTTAACACCAAGTTCTTTGGGTTTTTTACCAATGGCAGCTGGGTGTGATTTTATTAACCTTGCTATTTTTTTTAACTGCGGTGCTTCTTCAATTGGTAGATGTGTGTCAAGGCGATATTTAGCAGCAATGCGCCAAATTTCAAATAAGCGTTTACGGTGGGATAACAGCATGAAAAAATAAAACCAAAATTACCAAGTTAATTGGGTAATGATAACACGATAGGCATCATTTAAGAATAACAGATGAGATTAAATTAATAATAAAAAAATAAAAATATTAATTTTAAAAAGCCCAAAAAAAATTTTGGGCAATATGATAAAGATGTGATGAATCAATTGAAAAGGGGCTGTAGTAGATAATGGTTAAATAATTAACGATTTAAGTCGGTTTGTTCTGCTTTAATTGCATCTAACTTTGCTTGCTCACGCTCTACATCTGCTCGCAATTTTAATAGCTGCTGGTATAGGTCATTAACTTCGGCTTGCATATCAGGGTCTGGCTTGCCATTGCCTGTCACATCATTTGCCCAGTCTGCGACCTCTTCAAATGTATTTTTTGCTGTATGGCTAAAATTGCTTTTTAGTTGGCTAATGATTAAAGAAAGTTGACTGGCTAAAGTAACCCCAATGAATGGCTCTAATTGTGCTGCAAAATCTGGGCTAAAACCTGCAACCAATTGACGTACTTGCATAAGTATTTTATAGTCACCTTCGATTGGTAAGTTACCTTCAGGATTGCGGATAAGATTAAGTAGTTCAGCTGGGTTGGCAACGGTTAAGGTGCAATCTGGGCGACTATGCCCAAACTGAGCATAATCTGACTGAGCTTGTTGACGCTCATCATTAAACTTGGTCTCAAAAACATTTTCACCTTTTATTGGTTCAAAACGGATATGTTCATCTTGAAACAGCACATCAAGATGAAGTTCTGGTTTATCCATATTTAAGCGTAGTGATTTGCCAGATAGTGGCAGCAAGCCAGCTTTTGTAATTTCGTCCGATTTAATGGCAAAATTTATCAGCTTTTCTACAGTAGCTAGTAACAGTACAAGTACCATGGAGTTATCCTTTTGTGTTGTTTGTTAATAGCCAAGTTAGCGTTTAAAACCACGGTGAACCGCAACAATACCACCCGTTAAATTATGGTAATCACAATTGCTAAAACCTGCGTTTTCCATCATTTGCTTAAGAGTGTTTTGGTCTGGATGCATACGGATAGACTCTGCTAAGTATTGATAACTTTCACTATCGTTTGCAACTAACTTGCCCATAATTGGCAGTGCATTAAATGAATATAAGTCATAGGCTTTTGATAATGGTTCATATTTTGGTTTTGAAAACTCAAGTACTAACAATCGCCCCCCTGGTTTAAGTACACGATACATAGATCGAAGTGCCGCATCTTTATCAGTCACATTACGTAAGCCAAAACTGATGGTAACTAAATCAAAAGCGTTGTCTTCAAAAGGCTCTAAGGTTTCTGCATTTGCTAATACAAAATCAACATTGTTACACCCCGCATTAATGAGCCGTTCTCGCCCAACTTCTAGCATGGCTTCATTGATATCCGAAAGTACCACTTTGCCTGTGCGTCCTACCTCTTTACTAAACACTTTGGATAAGTCACCCGTACCACCAGCAATATCTAAAACATGCTGACCAGCACGAACACCAGTCAGACTAATTGCATAACGTTTCCATAAACGATGAATACCAAATGACATTAAATCATTCATAATGTCATACTTACTAGCGACCGAGGTAAAAACTTCTGCAACTTTTTCTTCTTTTTCACTTTTTTTGACAGTTTTATAACCAAAATGGGTGGTTTCTTCGGCATTTGTTTGTATGTTTTGCTGACCTTGAGGTGTGCCATTTGGTAGGTCGGATGCTTGAGTAAAGTTGTCGTTATTAAGGCTTGATTCTGTCATGATATAGACTCTTTAAAGTAAGGGTTAAAATCAATTTTGTTTTGTACTATGATACTACAAAGCCTGAGTAAAATCTTTATTAAAATTTAAGTTGAAAGGATCAACTTTATTATTATGATTTGTGTTATGAACCTGCTCGATAATAGCCAGCTCTTTGTTAGCAAAGGGTTCGATAAAATCAGCAATGCTGGTAAGTTGTCTCATAGCCACAAAACCAGTATCAACAAAGTCATATAGCGGTTGTAATCCTTGTTTGTAGGCTGTATTTTTGGCTAATGAAAACGCTTTTTGTAAAACAAAGGCGTTAATGTATTTATCGGTACGATAACACATCTGCTTCATGGTTGCTATTTGTTGTTTACGTGCATTTTTTGCATTGACTGCTTGATAGGACTTGAGCATGTTATCGTGTTCTACGCTCAAATTATTATCTTGTAACCATTTTGCCAGTTGTAAGTCTAATTCAATTGCTTCTATGGCTGCATAAATACCCAGTGTACCTGTTTCTAACGCTTTTTTAGGTATGAAAGTTTCAAATAGTTTGGCTTTAGGTAAAATGGTCTCAAGTTGTTTTGCCATTATGTAAAAATTAGCCCCACCATATAAGTCATTGACAAAGTAATTTGCCATATCTTGATTTTGTGGTAAGGCAAACAGTTGAGAATGGGTTTTAAATATTCGTTTTCTCTGCCACTTTTGCACTTGCAAAAGTTTATCAGCAAGGGCAGGGTTGTTATGATAGGGCAGTTGCCAATATGCTTTTAAGTTGCTTTTAAGTGTTTTAATAGATGACATAGCTTTAGTTGAATAAAAAATTTGTTTGTAAATAATAACTTATAGAGCCATTGTTTAAAAGCAAGATTTTTGTCGATTTTTTTGCAAAAAAATAATTGACAGAAACAATAAAACCTATATAATACGCTGCACACAACGAAATAAGGCATAACTAAGTAAGTGCTATTTTGTTGAGGGTGATTAG
>PDWJ01001488.1_pt1 | contig 60696 bp, 45 predicted proteins | sample 1430881 | NCBI WGS metagenome assembly PDWJ01 (sample SAMN01162460, study PRJNA174530) | Oral metagenome, whole genome shotgun sequencing project. | biome: Marine environment; feature: Marine mammal; material: Swab sample of the gingival sulcus; isolation source: swab sample of gingival sulcus... | reverse complement strand
TAATACACCTATTCTACACTTTTTGCTCTTGTTGTTGAGGTGACTATTTTAATAAAAGTCTTAATTTTTAATGATTTAGGGCTTGACAATATAGGAAGGGGTGGTAATAGTTTATGAACAACTAAATCGCAAGCGCCAGACCTTTTGGGCTAATTGCGTGCACAGTGTAATATTAGCTGCTTAAAAGGTGACGAGGACAGAGTTTATCGATATTTCGGCGGGTACTCTGCGGCAACTCAATGCCGTTAACGATGGGGCAAAACCAAGAGGTGACTTTTGGCACAATACCCGGATCAGTTGAGCAATGACAATGGCATAGAACGATTGAATCAGCCAGTGCGCTGATTTTTTTGTGTAAAAGTTTATATTTTTTTTATGAAGAGAGGTAAATATGTGTGGAATAGTAGGTTATATAGGTAATAAAAATGCAGTGCCGGTATTAATAGAAGGTCTCGATAAATTAGAATACAGAGGATACGATTCGGCGGGAATCGCCGCGCTTAGCGATGGCGCTGTCGTCGTGCACAAGTACAAGGGGCGTTTACAATTCTTGGCAGACCAAATTAAGCCACTGCAGTTGAGCGCTAACATTGGAATCGGTCATACGCGTTGGGCAACGCACGGCGAACCATCTGATGTCAATGCCCATCCGCACACCAGCGAGTCGGGCGATATTGCCATCATACACAATGGCATCGTCGAAAACTATGCGCAAATAAAAGAGTGGCTGATCAATGAACACGGCGTATCGTTTAAATCCGATACGGATACCGAAGTCATCGCCCACTTAATTGAATACTACTACGCGGGAAATCTGCTCGATGCCGTCTACAAGGCAATCGACCGAATGGAAGGCGCCTATGCCGTAGGCGTCATCAGTAAACATCACCCCGATCAATTGATTGCAGTCAGAAAAGACAGTCCGCTTATCGTCGGCTTGGGTCAGGACGAGAATTTTATCGCTTCAGATATTCCGGCACTGCTCAAGCACACGCGCGATATGCTGTTGATTGAAAATGACGAAGTGGTCGTCTTGACGGCGGATGGCGTAACGATTTACGACTCCTTGAGACAAGAAGTTGAGCGCGATGTCTTAAAAGTGACATGGGATGTCGCGGCGGCAGAAAAAGAAGGTTACGCACACTTTACAATAAAAGAAATTCACGAACAGCCAAAGGGTTTGCACGATACGCTCTATCGCCGCATTGACGCCAACGGACAGTTTAATTTTGAACAAATCAATATTAGCGCCGCCGAGCTCAGGCAGATTAATCGCATTTACATCGTCGCCTGTGGTACCGCCTATCACGCCGGTCTAATTGGCAAGCGCGCAATTGAAACCTTTGCCGGCATACCGGTAACGGTCGACATCGCGTCGGAATTCCGCTATAGCAATCCATTTATCGATCATAAAACGCTCTTTATCGCCGTTTCGCAGTCTGGCGAAACGCTCGACACATTGCAGTCCTTGCGCTATGCCAAGGAGATGGGGGCGCGCATCTTGTCGATTGTAAATGTCGTCGGCTCATCCGTATCGCGCGATTCTGACGACGTTTTCTACACTTGGGCAGGACCGGAAATTGGCGTCGCCTCGACCAAGGCATTTACTACGCAACTGATGGCGTTTTACATGCTCGCATTGCACATGGGGATGTTAAATGACAGCATGACCGAAGAGGGTTTTGCCGAGTGGCTCGAAAAACTGAAAGGGCTTGAAGCGCTCGCCGAAAAGACGCTCGATTTAGAACATACAATGCAGCGCATTGCCTCTGAACAGTTTAACAACGACAGCGTATTTTTCATCGGTCGCGGCGCCGATGTCGACGTTTCCTACGAGGCGTCGCTGAAATTAAAAGAACTCAGTTATATCAATAGTTTTGCAATTGCCGCCGGCGAGTTAAAGCACGGTACAATCGCCTTGATGGAAAAAGATACGCTGGTTATCGCATTGGCGACGCAGACCCATTTATATGAAAAAACCGTGTCTAATATCAGAGAAGTCAAAGCGCGCGGCGCCTATGTTGTAGCAGTTGCTCAGGAGGGCAATGAGAGCATTGTACAAATTGCCGACGAGGTCATTTACATACCGCGGTGCGACGATTTATTGGCACCTGTGCTCGGCGTTATGCCAATGCAAATGTTTGCCTATTACGTGGCGCTCGATCGCGGTAACGACGTCGACAAGCCGCGCAATTTGGCGAAATCAGTAACAGTTGAATAGTTGACGAGCAATCGTAGAGGAGGGCGTTATGGAATTAAAATTTGTCAAGTACAATCCGGCTAAGAATATGACGATTTTAGTGGAAGACAGGGTAGCGCCAACCGACTATGCGGCGCTCGCCAACAAATTGATGGCAGAACACCACGTCGCCGCCGAACAAGTTGGCTATATCGAAACGGCGGCTGATAATCAATACAAATTGGCGATGATGGGCGGCGAGTTTTGCGGTAACGCCTCGCGCTGTATGGCGGTCTATCTGGTCGAAAGCGGCTTGCGACCGCTAGGACAGTGGTTTGCGATTTTGGTGTCCGGCATCGACCATCCGGTTAGCTGTATTGTCGAACGACAAATCGATCAAACGACCTATTGGGCGGCGATTGAAATGCCGTTGCCGGTAGCTGTTGGCAGCTTACAGATCAGCCAATCGATGCGTGTCGATTACGTCGTCTTTGAGGGCATTACGCACTTTATCGTCGATGCCGACGGCGGCGAGCGCGCGGAGATTATCGATTTAATTAGGCAGTCCAAAGAAGCCGTAGACAGTTTGGCGTTTGGCGTCATGTTCTACGATGCCGAAAGGCAGTTTATGACGCCGTACGTATTCGTCAAACAGACCAATACCGGCTTTTGGGAGAGCAGTTGTGCGTCGGGCACGTCGGCTTTAGCAGCTGTATTGGCAGTTGATAACGCATTGACCGAGCTCCTTAAAATCGACCAGCCGGGCGGCGTACTAGCGGTAGCCGCTGAAGTTGACGACGGCAAATTGAGTCGCATTGTGCTCTCTGGTGAAGTGTCGCTGGTGGCGCGCGGCACTGCCTATATTAGGTAGATGACAATGGGATATGTTCACGTATACACCGGCGATGGCAAGGGAAAGACGACGGCTGCATTTGGCTTGGCGCTGCGCCATCTATGCGCCGGCGGCAGCGTCTTTATCGGTCAGTTTGTCAAAAATATGCGCTATGCCGAATGCGCCATTGCCGACGATAACCCCAATATTGAAATCGAACAATTTGGTAGAGATTGCTTTATCAGTCGCCAGCCGGAGCAGGTCGACATCGATTTGGCGCGCGCCGGTTTACAGCGCATGGCGCAGATTTTAGAGAGCGGAGACCACAGTTTAGTCATCTTCGACGAGGTGACCATTGCCGTCTTTTACAAACTGTTTAGCGATGCCGAATTGTTAAAGGTGATAGATTTAAGGTGCGACCACACTGAAGTCGTCTTAACCGGTCGCTATGCGACTGCGGCGATGATTGAAAGCGCTGACTTAGTCACTGAAATGAAAGAAATCAAGCATTATTTTAGCGCTGGCGTGTTGTCGCGCAGCGGTATAGATAAGTAGGAGGATTAGTGAAATACAGAATCGCCATCGGCGGCATACATATCGAATCGTCGACCTTTACGCCCTATATATCGGGGGTGGACGACTTTAGAATTTTACGCGGTCAAACGCTGTTGAGCGCATATCCGTTTTTAGATGAAACCCGCGAAGTTGAATACATCCCGCTAATTAGCGCTAGGGCGCTGCCGGGCGGCGTGGTCAATCGCGCATTTTACGAACAGTGGCGCGATGAGTTCTTTGAATTGTTGGAGAAAGCTTGTGCAGAGGCGCCACTCGACGGCGTTTTGCTCGATATCCACGGCGCCATGAGCGTACAGGGGATGGTCGATTCGGAGGGGGTGTTAGCACAGCAGCTCAGAGCGTTTTTAGGGCACAAAGTGCTGATTTCGACGACGATGGACTTACACGGCAACGTATCTGACGATTTGTTTGCCGCCAGCGATTTAATTACCTGTTACCGCACCGCGCCGCACGTCGACGTGTTGCAGACAAAACGGCGCGCCCTAAATAACTTAATCGCCTGTTTAGACGATAGGAATGCGCTGGTACGCGCCAAAGTCGAAGTGCCAATTTTATTGCCCGGCGAAAAGACGTCGACTGAAGTGCAGCCGGGCAAAGAGCTTTACGCTGGACTCGACGCCATCTGCGCCGAGCGGGGAATTATCGACGCGGCGATTTGGATGGGGTTTCCCTGGGCTGACCAGGCGCGCTGTCGCGCGACCGTCGTCGTGACCGGACGCGACCGCGCCAAAGTTGAAACGACCGCGTCACAGTTGGCGAGTCGCTTTTGGGAGCTGCGCGCCGATTTTGAATTCGTCGGACCGACGGCACAGCCCGATTTGGCGATTGAGCAGGCGCTCGATTCGCCTGAAAAGCCGTTTTTCATTTCCGATACGGGGGACAACCCCGGCGCCGGCGGCGCCAACGATATGGTCGTATTGTTAAAACAGTTTTTGGCGGTCAAGGAAAAACGGGCAACTACTAAAAAGATCTTATTCGCCTCTATTTACGATGGCGCCACAATTGAAAAACTCTATTCATACAATACTGGTCAAACTGTCGATATTGCGTTAGGTGGCAAGGTCGATGCATCTTTTGGCGGACCGCTAAGGCGCAGTGCTAAAATCGTACGATTTTTTAGCGACAGCGCAGCCGGACGCTGTGCATTGCTGTGCATTGACGGCATCGACATTATCGTCACCGAGCAGCGCTTCCAGTACGGCAGGCGACAGGCGTTTGTCGACGCCGGTATCAAGCAGTTTGACGACTACGACATTATAATCGTTAAAATGGGTTACTTAGAACCCGATCTCAGCGCGGCGGCAAAAGGTTGGCTGATGGCGTTGACGCCGGGCGCCGTCAATCAGGATATCGTCAACATTTCTTATCAGAATTTAAAGCGCCCACTCTATCCGTTTGATGATGATTTTGAACCAAATTTGAGCGTCGCTTGTCGAACGACCTAATTGTACGATACTTGTATTCGGTACTATTTTGTTAAAAATACTATTTTATTAACTGCAGTTGTGATATTATTAAATGAATAGTTTATTTTTGGGGGACGCGTTGTTTTTACATCTCGATGAAAGTTGGATAAGTGCGGCTAAGGCGTATTGCTATCAGTATCCGTTAGAAACTTTAGAAATCAGTTATTATTTAATGCATAGAGAAAGGCTGCAGAGTCTCGGCGACAATCGAAATGGACGCCTGTACGGCTACTGCGAAGGCGAACAACTGACCGCCCTGTTGTTGTTTAACGACAAAGGCGTGATGTACATTAGCAATCAGAGCGATCGATTGTTTGAAAAAGTCGATTTTTTAAAGACGATCCATCGCGAAAAGCCGCAACTGATTAGGGGAACGGAACGACAAGTTGACCGCGTATTCTACTTTCTGCAGCGCGCCTTAAAAAGTTTTGACTTAGTGCCGACTTATCTGATGTCCGGGAAGGTTGACAGCACAGTGCCGCAAAATGACGATATCGCAGTCGGTGCTGCGATAGACTGGCATAGTCATGCCGCTTTTTTAGTTGAAGTCGAAAAGGCGTTTCGCGATCGCCCGCTGACGATTAATAATTTAAGGCAAAAGTTATACGATCAAAAAACTGTCGATTTTTACAGTGTCTATCAGCAAAATGGCACGCCGCTCGGTCAGGTCATAGGCGAGTTTTCGACTTGGCAATACGGCGTAATTGGCGGACTTTATACATTGCCACAGTATCGCCGCAAGGGCTTGGCAGAACAGCTGATGGCGTCGGCAGTGGCACAATACGGTGCGACTGGCTTAACGCCATTATTGTACGTCGTCGCCAAAAATAAAGCGGCGCTTGCGCTCTATAAAAAAATCGGATTTGTCGAGTTGCAGGCGATGAAAGATCTGGCAATACAGCTGTAAAAATCTAGTTTTTTCGTTTATTTGCGCGACGGTTCGGGATTGGAAATAGTAAAATGAAGCAGTTTACAATAGGTGAAGATGCCGCCGATCAGCGGCTCGATCGCTACGTAAAAAAGTTGTTGCCGCGCGCCAAGAGCGGCGAGGTACAGCGTTGGATTAGAACTAAAAAGATTAAAGTCAATAAGTTAAAGTGTGCGGCAAACCAGCGCCTGACACTGGGCGATGTCGTTTGGATTTTTTTGCCCGATCCGGTGATCGATGATTACATGCGCGATTTCACGCCCCTGACGGGCGGCGAGGGCGCCCTTAAAATCGTCTTTGAAAACGATGATATTTTGATTGTAGACAAGCCGGTGGGGCTGTTGACGCACCCCGATAAAACAGAGTATAAAAACACCTTGGCAACACAGGTGCAGCATTATTTAAAGCGCCACATCAGCGCTACCTTTAGACCCGCCAGTATCAATCGTTTGGACAAGAACACGTCGGGACTGGTCCTGTTTGGCAAAAACTATGCGGCGCTTAAAAGATATAACCAATTGATGCGCGAGGGCAAGATAAAAAAGCAGTATAGCGCCGTCGCAATCGGCAATTTGACGGAACCGGTGTCGCTCAAGGCGCATATCGTCAAAGACGCGCGCAGCAATAAAGTGTTTATTGTCGATCGCCCCGGCGACAACAGCAAGCGCATTCACACTGATGTGGAGCCGATTGATTGGCGCGCCGGTTTTAGCAAGTTGCGCATACATTTGCACACCGGGCGCACGCATCAGATTCGCGTTAGCTTAGCACATCTCGGCTATCCCATTGTCGGCGATGTCAAGTACGGCGGCGCAAAGGTTAAGGGCGTGACGACGCAGTTATTGCACGCCGAGTCCTTAATTGTCGACGGTGTACTATATCAGAGTAAGAGCGTGCGAATAGAAGACTTTTGGGAGCATTTAAAGGATTGACTATGTCTGATGAGAGCAAAATAATTGATAAACTATTAGAACGTTATGATTACGCTGGTATTTACGATATATTGGTAGATTTGGGTCTCACCGAGAGCGATCTAGCTTACGTCGTCAAGTCGTGTCGCTATGCGACAAATTTTGACTTTGAAAGCGCCATCGATATCATTTATTGTTGTAGCGACGAAACGCTGGTCAAAAAACCGATTAAAAATTTTATCGCCTCGCTCAAAAACGCCAAGGCGGGACGTGCCGATGCGGTTTTCTCAGAACTATTAGAAAGCATCAAAATACAACTCTTAAACGACGAGTTAATCGATTTTTTGGGTCGCGTTTATCGCTTTAAAGAAGCCATTTTAAAGTATCTGTTCATTCAGCGCTATAGTGGCAATAAGCGCATCGACCTGCTGTCCGAGAACATGTCAAAGCGCTATCAATTGCGTCTACTGCGCAGCAAATTTGAAATACACAACAGCAATATCAGCTATGCCATTACAACGTATTTTGACAAGTATCAAGCTGATGACTACAAGGCGCAACAAGTGCTCGGCATTATGAATTCGAAACAGATGACCGGCTTGATTGACCTGCGCAACGATTCGATTGTCGGACATGGCTTTATCGGCGTGAGTAGGCGCGATATCTCTGCCGTATACGGCAATCCAGAAGTCGTCTTGGATCAGTTTTACGAGTGCCTGAGGTTACTCGAAATCGACGTCGAAAAACACAAATATAGTAAACTAAATAAATTTTTAGCCGAATTGAGCGGCGCCGTAAAAGTTAAGCCCGTTTTGGCTGAAAGCGTCGCCTTTGAATAATTGTGGAGGAATACTTGAATAAAGATAGCAAATTATATATTGAATTGGTCGAGTGGGCAAAATCTATTGCCTTTGCTCTGTTTATCGGCGCACTAGTCATGGTCTTTGCCAGACCCTCGCTCATTATTGGACCGTCGATGGAACCGACGTTTTACGACAAGCAAATCGTCTTAGTCGAAAAGGTTTCTTATTTCGTCGGACAGCCGCAGCGCGGCGATGTAATCGTCGCCAAGACGCAGTTGCCGCTCAACAGATTTTTTAACAAATCCATCATCAAACGCGTCGTTGGACTGCCGGGCGATGTCATTCGCATCAGTGATGGCGAAGTGTTTATTAACGACGTCAAATACTATGAAAGTTATATCAGAGACGGCTTTACGCCGGGCGACGGCGAGTGGGAAGTGCCGCAACACAGCATTTTTGTAATGGGCGACAATCGCTTAAATTCGAACGATTCGCGGCGCAGCCAAGTTGGGTTTATAGATTTTTCCAAAATTCAAGGCAAAGTCTACCTGCGCCTATTTCCGTTCAATCAGATAAAGGGCTTTTAATGGCTCAAGAACAGTTTTTAGAGAAGTTAATAGGAGGAAAAAATGTCAAAATGTCGCATTAAAATAGCTGATTTATATAGTGCCGAAGTCGAACCCGGCACGCCGCTTTTAGAAGTTGCCGAGCAAGTCAAACACTTGGTCGATACGCCGATTGTCGCCTTTAAACTGAATAACAAATTGTGCGAGCTGCACAAGACGATCGAAGCGCAAGACAACGAATTGGAAATCATCGACTTTACGCACGCCGACGGCATTCGCATCGTGAGGCGCAGCTTGTCATTTGTCTTTATCCGCGCGGTGAAAGAACTGTTTCAAAATGCGCACGTCGACATACAGCACTCTTTGAGCAAGGGGCTTTTTTGCGAAGTCATCAAAGAAGAGCCGCTGACAGAGCAGCAAGTGACGCAAATTGAGAGTAAAATGCGCGAGTTGATCGCCGCCGATGAGCCGTTTGAAAAGTTGACGATTAAGCGCCACCAAGCAGCAGAAATATTTAGAAAACAGGGTATGGAGTCGAAAGAAAAACTTTTAAAATACCGCGACTCGGGCGTGATTAACGTCTATAAATACGGTTGGCTGTACAATTATTTTTATGGCTATATGGTGGCGTCAGCTGGTCAATTGAAAGAGTTTAAATTAAAATTCTACGACGATGGCGTCATATTGCGCACGCCGACGCCCTTTTCCAAGGGCGTGGTTCCGCCGTTTGAGGAACAGTATAAAATAGCGCAGATTCACCGCGAATCAGAAGCTTGGGGCGACATTTTAAACGTCGGCTTTATCTACAATGTCAACGAGTTAATCGAAAGCGGTAAAATCAGGGAGCAAATTTTGATTAGCGAAGCGCTACACGAGAAAAAGATAGCCGAAATCGCCGACCGCATTACGCGCGAGAAGCGGCGCATTATTTTAATCGCTGGTCCATCGTCCTCCGGCAAGACGACATTTGCCAACAGACTTAAAATTCAGCTCCGAGTAAATGGACTCAGACCGATAAACATGGGTACGGACGACTACTTTGTAGACAGGCAGTTTACGCCTAAAGACGAGTTTGGCAATCTCGACTTTGAATCGATTGACGCGGTCGATTTAAAGCAGTTTAACGCCGATTTGCTCGGTTTGATAAATGGCAAAGAAGTCGAGCTACCGACCTTCAATTTCCAAAAGGGCGTGCGCGAATATCACGGCGAAAAACTAAAAATTGCCGATGATCAGTTGATTATCATCGAGGGCATTCACGGCTTAAATCCGCGTTTAACCGAACAAATCGCCGAAGAAGATAAGTTTAAAATATACATATCGTGTCTGACACAATTGAACATCGATCGTCACAATCGCATTCCAACGACCGATTCCAGGTTGATTCGCAGAATTGTCAGAGACAATAATTATCGCGGGCACTCGGCGCAAAAGACGATTTCCATGTGGGGATCGGTAAGGCGCGGTGAAGAGCGCAATATTTTTCCCTATCAGGAATCGGCAGACGTCATGTTTAACTCGGCGATGGTGCACGAATTAGCCGTTCTCAAAAAACATATCGAACCGCTCTTAATGGGTATTTCAAACGATGTTCCGGAGTTTCCAGAAGTCAAGCGATTGCGCAAACTATTGAGCTATGTGTTATCGCTGCCATCAGATGATATTATTCCCAATACGTCAATTATAAAAGAGTTTATTGGCGGATCGGTATTTCACGAATAGGGAGGAAACATGAAAGATGTAATGATAATAAGTGATTTAGAACAGGTAAAGTGTATTTCGCAGGCGTACCGCATCGCCATTTTACACGCCTTTCAAGAGTCGCCTTCGACGGCTAAAATGATTTCGGAGCGCTTGGGCGAACCACATGCCAAGGTCAATTATCACATCAAAGAAATGACCAAACACGGCATTTTGAGTTTGGTTAACGAAGTCATTAAAATGGGCATTGTCGAAAAGTATTATCAGCCCGTTGCAAAGCGCATTGTCGTCGACAGCAAGTCGATGAAATTTAACGATAAAGAAGTCGCCGAGTCAATTAATCAGTATCGCATATCGATATTTGATCAATTGTCAAAAGACTTTTACAAGAGTATAGCTGACGATGCCGGCGAGGGCGTCAAGATTACGCTCTCCGGCGAATTGATGCTTGATGCGGCGCGCGCCAGTGAGTTAAATCGCGAAATGGCGGCGCTAATCGATAAATATGACGGTTTGCAGAGTGACGCCGATGATGCAAAGTGCTATACTGTCGGCGGTGTCATCGTTCCGGTAAAGCCGGGCAAATGATAGATATTTTAACGGCGCTTTCAGTAGGGGATTAATCATGCCAGTAATATATTTTATTATTGCCTTTGCAGCTACATTTTTCGGTGCATTGGTCGGTCTGGGGGGCGGCGTAATCATCAAGCCGATGCTCGATTTAATCAGTCCTTTCGACGCCTTGACGATTAGTGCGCTTTCGTCGTTGACGGTTTTCGCCATGACGATCGTCGCTATATTGAGCAATTTAAAAAACGGCATAGTAGTAGACCGCAAGTTGTGGCCGGTGGCGGTCGGTGGTATAGCTGGCGGTTATGTTGGCAAGCGAGTGCTGACGCAGTTCGTCGCGGCGCTGGCGAACGACGCCGCCGCCAAGGGCGTTCAGGCAATTTTACTGGGCGTCCTGATGATTGTCGTCTTTATTTTGATAAAATCAAAACTCAAGCCAATTGAAAAAACTCATCCGATTAGCGGTTTGCTAATCGGATTTTTGCTTGGCTTGATATCTAGTTTTTTGGGGATTGGCGGCGGTCCAATCAATGTAATTGTATTGGTCATGTTGTGTGGATTAGATAAAAAATATGCTGCATTTGGCTCGGTGTTTTTAATATTTGCATCGCAAGGCACAAAGGTGGTGACCTTATTTCTACAGGGACAGGCGCATTTGTTTTTACCGGCGGCGCTCATCGGGTTGATACCGGGAGCGATTGTCGGCGCCTATTTTGGCAGTAAGTTCTATCGCCGCATGGCGGCGGAAAGCGTCGTCGCCATCTTTAACATTGCTGTTATCGCACTGGCACTGCTCAATTTTGGCGTCGCTTACCGCTCGTTTTTTAAATGATAGTTGCTTGTTTGTGGGTTAAATTAAAAATACATTACAGCGTATTTAAGAGTTGTTTTAGGTGCAGAAAGTTTAACACTTATCTGATATAGTTGTTGTACAGTTAGATGAGGAGGCGGTATGAAAAATAATATTGTAAAGAGAATGATGACATTACTGATAGCAGTTGCGTTTTTAATGCAATTACCGACAGTTAGTTTTGCAGATAGAAAAGAGCAAGTTAGAGGCATTTGGGTGGCGAGCGTACTCAACTTGGATTATCCCAAGTCGCAAACGCGGGACGACGATTTACTCAAGGCGTATGCCTTGGACGTCTTGGACAGAGCGGAACAAATTGGCTTTAACGCCGTTTACCTACAGGTCCGCCCGACCGCCGATGCGCTCTATGAGTCGGAAATATTCCCCTGGTCAGTTTACCTGACGGGCGAAGCTGGCGTTGCGCCGCGAAACGATTTTGATCCGCTTCGGTTTTGGGTCGAAGAGGCGCATAAGCGCGACATTGAATTGCACGCTTGGGTAAATCCCTATCGCATTACCAAGCGCAAGGACGGCGATGCCGAGCCGTCGATTGCAGCGCTGCCCGCGAACCACCCGGCGCGCCTACATCCCGAGTGGGTCGTCAGCCACGGCAAGGGCGATTTATACTTTAACCCGGCGCTACCCGAAGTACAAGATTTAATCGTTCGCGGCGTCGCTGAAATCGTTCAAAACTACGATGTCGACGGCATCCACTTTGACGACTATTTTTATCCCGGTACAGATTTTAACGACGCAGCTGCCTATCAAGCCTATGGCAATGGCGCAAATTTAGACGATTGGCGACGCGCCAATGTCAACGCCATGGTGCGCAAGGTCTACGGGGAAATCAAGTCAATAGATCGCGGTGTTCAGTTTGGCATCAGCCCGTTTGGCATATGGGCGAATAAGGGGAGTATCGAAAACGGCTCGGCGACGCGCGGCAATCAGTCTTATTCTTCGCACTACGCCGACAGCCTGGCGTGGATAAAAGAGGGTATTATCGATTATATTGCACCGCAAATATACTGGCATATCGGCTTTGATATTGCCGATTACCTGACTTTGGTCGATTGGTGGGTCGAACAAGTGAACGGGAGCGACGTCGATTTGATTATTGGGCAGGCGGCATATCGTCTGGGTAACGCCAAACAATCTAGTCCCTGGCAGGGCTATGACCAGCTATTCAGACAACTCGCCTACAATATGACAAAACCGCAAATAGCCGGTAGTATTTTCTTTAGAGATGGCAATTTTAAAGATGCCCCGGCTTTAGTCAGCCGCCTAATTAGCTACTACGACATGGTTGACGCGGGCGGACACTACCGCGAAATAGCGATTAATTTTCCGGTTGACAATTATACAACTCAATCTGATAAAACCTATATTGCCGGCTATGCAAATCCCTATCAAGCGCTTAAAGTCAATGGCAAGCGCGTGGTATATCGTTCGCCAAAGGGCTTTTTCGGCGTGCCGGTGGACTTGCAAAAGGGCAAGAATGTCTTTACCTTTAGTCAAGATGGCGAAGAAAAGCGCCTCGTGATTTATCGCGGCAAGCGACCGCTCGGCAGTTCTTCGGGCAAGCCCAACCCTGGCTACACAAAAGAAGATAAGCCGAAAGTGACAAGGGAGATAAAAGGCGATTCGGCTACGCCGCAAAGACAGGAGATGTATGCGCCCGGTACAGCTGTGACGCTTTCCTGCAAGGCGCCGATTGGCGCCACTGTAGAAGTCGCCTTTAACGGCGAAGTGTTGACGCTTAAACCGGCGGATACGTCGTCACACGACGTGGCGGCGGCGACGACGTTTAGCGCTGAATACAAACTGCCTGAGTTAGCGCCGGGTAGCCAGATGCGCTTGTTAGCGGCACCGGTTTATACGATGACCTATCGAGGCGAGCAAAACGTCGTTGCGGCAGCGGGTAATTACAGCGTTATAGCTAAAGACAACCCCTATCGCGCCCGCGTCGTCAAGCCGCACATCGATACCTATTTTACGAGAAATCCGCGCAAGGGTTCCGATTACATGCTGGAAGAGGGCATGGTTGACAACGTGCTCGCTTTAACCGACAGGTATGTACAGTTGGGATCCGGTCGCTGGACGTATCGCAGCAATGTCAGTTTATTCTGCGAAAAACAGCCGCAGCACAATATTGTGTCGCAGGCGAGCTATCATGGCGGCGAACGATTTGACTACATCGAATTTAAAATGTCTAAAATCGTCGCGGTTGCCCTACAGTTAAAAGACGGCGTTTTATCGGCGCAGTTTGCCGATACGGTGACGTTGCCATCTATCAAAAATGCCACTGCCGGCTTAGTTGGCAAGGTCGAAACGGAAGTCGAGGAAGGGCGCGCCAGCTATAAGTTTATCTTTAAAAATTTTGCCGACCTAAACGGCTATTATACGGAAGTAGTCGACGGTGGCGTCAGACTATATCTTAAAAAGCCAGTCGGAGCGACAGGCGGTTCAGAGCCGCTCGCCGGCATAGCGATATTAATCGATCCCGGTCACGGCGGCGACGACAGCGGTGCGCTCGGCGTGTTGGGCGCCGATTTCAGCGAAAAGCACATCAATATGGAAATGGCTAAAGTGTTAAAGAACGAGTTAGAGTATTTGGGCGCAGCGGTTTACTTGACGCGCCGCGCCGACGAGTCACTTTCTTTACAAGATAGATTGCGCATGTCCCTTGACATAAAGCCCGATATGTTTATTTCACTACACGCCGATAGCATTAATCCGGAAAAAAATCTATCTGCCATTCGCGGCTTTTCGGTTCACTATAAGCGAGAAATTGCTCGCGATTTAGCCAATGCCGTGCACGACAAAATTGCCGGTCAGCTGAAACGACGCGATCGCAAAGTTAAAGTAAATAATTTTTATGTCGTCAGGGGTACTTGGGCGCCGTCGATATTAATAGAAGCTGGCTTTGTGCCAAATGCGATGGAATTTGAGTGGATGACCGAAAGGCGTCATCAAATTGAATACGCATCGGCGATTGCGCAGGGCATCGTCGAATTCTTCGGGAGGTAGTTTTGAAAAAAATAATTGTCAGTATATTACTTTTAACGCTATTAATAATACCGGTCAGCGCGGACCAGCCGTCTGATTGGGCGAGTGATGTAATCGATCAAATCTTTGAACAGAAGCTGCTCGATGCGCGCATGCAAAGCGCCTATCAAAGCGATATTTCGCGCGCCGATTTTGCCTATTTAGGGGTTAGATTATACGAGAACATAACAGGGCGCGCAGCCGTCGCCGGCGACGCTTCATTTCCGGACAGCGACGACCCATTCGTATTAAAGGCGAAGGCGCTCGGCGTTGTCGACGGCTATGAAGACGGCAGCTATCGCCCCGCAAAGGCGATCAGTAGGCAGGAATTGGCAGTGCTCTTTATCAATGCGCTGCGCGCCGCTGAACAACCGCTCGAAATCGAAGAGCGCGAAATATTTGACGACGATCAAAGCGTTGCCGGCTGGGCTAAAAAATCGGTATACACCGCCAGAGCGCTCGGCGTTGTCGAAGGCGTTGGCAAAAATGTCTTTAATCCGACCGGCACGGCGACGCGCGAGCAGGCGATGATAATGTTTAAACGCGTCAACGACCGCTACGCTAAAGTCGAAGATAACGCCGCTAACAAAGACAATTCGACTGCGCCGCTGCAACCGCCGACGAGTCAAGCGCAAAAACCGCCAACTGCCGAGACGATAAACGTCAGTGACTTTACAGTTGACGATTTAAATTTATCGGACTATGCCGACAAACCGATTGTACTGATATTTTTTGACGCGCAGTGCGCGCCTTGTCTAGAACAGTTTGCAACGGTTCAACAGGTGTATCAGGACTATCGCAAAACGCATCATTTTATTGCAGTTGACTGCACAGTTAAAGGCGCAAAAGGCGACTTAAAGCATCTGCGCACGCGCTACGACATTAAATATCCCATCGCCGACGACGATGGCTCAATCGCGCGCGACTACGCAGTGCAGGCGCTGCCGACGACGCTCTTAATCGACGGCGAAAAAGTCGTCGGCCGTTATATCGGGGCGCTCTCCGAGGATGCGCTGCGCACATTAATAGAGCGATAAGTTCAGTTTATTATTCTAAATAGCGCGTTAAGGTGACTTCAAAGACGTCGCCTTTGTGTGCAAATTTAACGTCATCTATCATGTAGGCGACCAAGGTCAATTCGGTATCGTGGTCGCTTTCTCCTGCCAAATTCCAATAGACTTCGTCAAAGTCTTCCTCGCGTGGGAAACTGATGATTTCTTCAAACATTTTGACGATTTTATCGTTTTCATTTAGTTTGTCGACGACGAAAGAAATATCGATTCGCTCGCTGTTTCTAGTGATTGAAGCGCCTATTTTCTGCGCCCCGTGAGCGCAGAAAAAGGTGACCAGTTCGTCGACGATTTTCCCTATTTTTTTATTTTCGTGACGCATCTTTATCCTCCTTATAAGCGTCTATAACGGGGACGATTAAAGTTGCAATCAGTCCGCCGCTAAAACCGTTATTGTATAAATTCATGCCGGCGTGTAGTCCCGCCATACTGGACACCATAATAGTGTGCAATATGCCGACGCCAACGCCGGTTAAAATGCCGTATTCGCCGCAAATCGGCGCTAAAGTCGTACCGAATAGCACGGCGATCATACCCGATGAAACAGTTAAGTTGTTATTAAAGAATAGCACGCCGAGCATTGCTCCAATCATAACCGGTAGCGTATTTTTGGGGTGGTTACCAAAAGCCGAAAAGCCAGTTAAAGTAAATATGCCGGCGACCACCGGTCCGGACAGCGATGCGTTAAACACGATTACGAATAAAATGGCGATGCTGCCCATAACTCCCATATTTATCATCGTCGAACCGGGCCCCATAATGCGCGTGAAGTCGGTGATTAGGCGACCGCTGTAAAAGTAGATTGTATTGTAGGGTTTATCTAACTCAGACTTTGCCAATAATCCGATTATAATAAAGTAGGCGTTAAATGCCAGCAGCACCCATATTAATGCCTTGTTTTCGATTTCCGACACCAACGCAAATTGCTCCACTTTCATGCCAAAGCTGCGCAGAACGGAAACGGCGATAATGCCGATAAAGCCGGCGGCGTAACCCATATTGTACAAATTGTAGCCCTGGTGCGTCAACAAGATATGCGATGCAATCGGTATGGTGACGAGTGACAGCACGATGCCGAGCAGCATTGAAATGGCATATTTAGCTGCAAAGTTATAGGGTAGCGACATCATCGCGTAGTCGATTAAGGGCGCCAGGCAGGCGGCTAAAAGCGAGGCGACTAACACCCTTTTAAAGGGAATCTTTTGAAAGCGCGAATAGAGGTAGCCACCGACGATAAAGGGAATGATATTGAGGAAGTTTTTGCCGATAAAGGCAAAGCCCATCATGATAAATAGCGTACTCGTACCGTTGGCGTTGAGCGGGAGTTTATTGCGCTTTAAGAGTCCCAATACCATCAAACCGACGATGCCGACATTTAATAATGCGCTGGACAGACCAGTTGAAGCGTGGTAGTCGTGAATGCCCGGCTGGTGTGTCGAAACCAGCGACATAGTTAGCGGCACGAGTTCGTTTATGGGCGTTAGGATTAGAGCGTAGATAATCATTACAATGGGAATCGGTAAAAGCCAACGAAATGGTAGTTGATTGCTGTTAAGTTTAAACATATCGTCTCCTTTCATAATGCTGATTATGTCTAGAATTATTGAAATATTTTAGCGCGCTATCTAGCCGATATCCAACGCCGTGAAGTCGACTCGAAATAGAGCATAAGTCTTTCGCGCGGAATCGATATAGCGATTTTGTCAAAGACTTGCTCAATATCCCTTATACTTCAATTATAAGTCAAAATGACAAAAAATACTACAGCGCTTTTGTCGTCTTGGGCTACTAAAGCAAATTATTGGTTGACAAATCTTTTCGGAATTGCCAAAAAAGTTACAAAATAATCAAATATACGCCGTTAAAATCTATCGAGGTCGTATTCGATAGAAGGCTCGGCATCGAATACGAAGAATGGAGCCGGTGACGCTGCGCAATAATCCGTCGACCCCTGCCAATATGAATGCATAATTTGACAGTCACAATATTATTATTGCGTATCAGCGTTAGTTTACTAAAACGTCATAGTGGTTCAAAAATCCCGCGAAAGCGGGTTTTTTGATCAATTGTTGTATAAAATGCGCTAAAAAGGTAGCAAAACTGCTATTTTGAAGCCCGCAAGTGCCCGTTTGGGCATTTTTGCGTTATTTTTATGCTATATAGCAAAGATTATGGAATATATTGTTTACATCGACAAATAAATGTTATAAGATAGAGGGCGGAAAGAAACGCTCTGAGAGCTGCAAGTAGCCGCTCGCCATCTGCGCCGTAACGGCGTGAATAATTTGGGAGTAAGTATTTAGGAGGACAGAATGGCAGAATTATTAAAGAAGGAAAATAATCTCGTTTCCTTTAAGTTTACCGTCAGTGCTGACGCGTTTGAAAAGGCACTCAATCAAGCCTATAATAAAGCAAAAAATAAATTCAATATACCGGGATTCAGAAAGGGCAAGGCGCCGCGTGTAATCATAGAAAAACACTACGGTGAAGGCGTGTTCTATGAAGATGGATTGAATTTGGTGTTGCCGGATGCCTATGCCAAGGCAATCGAGGAATTGGAATTAGAACCGGTCGATCGCCCAGAAATCGACGTCGAAGAGTTCGACAAGGGCATCGACATCGTCGTAAAAGCCGTTGTATACGTCAAGCCGGAAGTTGAATTGGGTGATTACAAAGGCGTTGCAGTGACCGTTGCCAAAGAAGAAGTGACAGATGAAAACGTCGATGAAGAGGTTGAAAAACAGCGCAAGTTAAATGCCCGCATGATCGTGGCAGACCGTCCGGCTGAGATGGACGACACGTTGACAATTGATTTTAAAGGTTCGATTGACGGCGAATACTTTGAGGGCGGCACGGCTGAAAATCATCAGTTAAAACTCGGTTCAAAACAGTTTGTCGACAATTTTGAAGAACAGTTAGTCGGCGCCGTCAACGGCGATGAAAAAGTCGTCGAAGTGACGTTCCCAGAAGATTATCAATCGCCCGACTTGGCTGGTAAAGCTGCGAAATTTGAAGTTAAAATCAATGAAATAAAAGTTGAAGAATTACCGCAGTTGGACGATGAATTTATAAAGGATATCTCGGAGTTTGATACGGTGGCAGAATACAAGGCAGACGTCAAAGCAAAGCTCGTCGAGAAAAATGATCAGGCGTATGATGAAAAAGTGCGTGCGGCAGTTCTCGAGGCGGTTACTTTGGCTGCTCTAGTCGATATACCGGAGCCGATGGTAGAAAACGAAATTACTTATATGCTGAGAGATTTTGACTACCAATTACGCTATCAGGGCATGTCACTCGAAAAGTACTTTGAGTTCACAAACACGACTGAAGAAGATATGCGTAGCCAAATGCGCGACGACGCCGAAAATAAAGTTAAGACATCACTAGTCATCGAGGCGATTGCCAAGGCAGAGGGCTTTGAAGCGACTGACGAAGACGTTGAAAAAGAACTAAAAGTCATTGCCGACGCGCAAAATACAGAAGTTGAAAACGTTAAGGAATTCTATGCGCGCGATGAATTTGCGGGCATTAAAGAGCGCGTTGTCAACTTAAAAGTAATTGAATTAATTACCGAGCAAGCAAAGGTAACGCAATAATTGTATCGTGGCGGCGCGTCCATCGTCTAGGGCGCGCCGGGCAGAACTGTAGTGAACGTTGTAAATGAGGTACCCGAATGGCGCTTTGGCGCATTTGGGTTTTTCTCGTGTATAGAGATGAACGCGCAAGACTGTTCAAAAGTTATTAACAACTCTATAGTACTATAGAGTTGAATGAAGATACAGATAGAGAGGTGAAATATGCCATTAGTACCATACGTAGTAGAACAGACAAATCGCGGAGAACGACAATACGATATTTTTTCGCGTCTTTTAAAAGATCGCATTATATTTTTAGGCGATGAAGTCAACGATCAAACCGCCAGTTTAGTCGTTGCGCAGTTGTTGTTTTTAGAGTCGGACGACCCCGAAAAAGACATCAATTTTTACATTAATAGCCCGGGCGGTTCAATTACCGCCGGTATGGCAATTTACGATACGATGCAGTATATAAAGCCCGATGTATCGACGATTTGTGTCGGCATGGCTGCCAGCATGGGCGCCTTTTTATTGGCGGCGGGCGCAGAGGGCAAGCGCTATGCGCTCCCCAATTCAGAAATAATGATTCACCAGCCGTTGGGCGGGGCGCGCGGTCGAAACAGGACGAAAAAAAGCAGTTAAAGTGTTCATTTTGTGGCAAGCCGCAAGATCAAGTTAAACGCCTGATTGCCGGTCCAAGTGTCTATATTTGTGACGAGTGCATCGACTTGTGTCAAGAAATCATCGCCGAAGAATTTGACCAAGAGGCATTCGTAGATGAAGAAAACCTACCCAAGCCGATGGAAATTAAAGAGGCTTTGGATGAATATGTAGTCGGTCAAGACAGGGCTAAAAAAACGCTGGCGGTGGCGGTTTACAACCACTACAAGCGGATTGGCATGAACGCCAAAGACGACGAAATCGAATTGCAAAAGAGCAATGTTTTATTGATTGGACCGACCGGTTCCGGCAAGACTTATTTGGCGGACACTTTGGCAAAAATATTGAATGTGCCATTTGCAATCGCCGACGCCACTTCTTTGACTGAGGCGGGCTACGTCGGCGAAGACGTCGAAAATATTTTGTTGAAGTTAATTCAAGCTGCCGATTATGATATTGAACGCGCCGAGCGCGGCATTATTTACATCGACGAAGTAGATAAAATCGGCCGCAAGTCAGAAAATCCGTCGATTACGCGTGACGTTTCCGGCGAAGGCGTGCAACAGGCATTACTTAAAATGCTGGAGGGCACAGTTGCCAGCGTGCCGCCACAGGGCGGTCGCAAGCACCCGCATCAGGAGTTTATCCAAATCGACACGACCAACATTTTGTTTATTGTCGGCGGCGCCTTTGCCGGATTGGATAAAATCATTGGCAATCGCATCGGCAAAAAGCAATTGGGCTTCGGCGCCGAATTGAGCGATCATCACACTAAAAAAATTGGTGATTTATTTAAAATGGTCGAGACGGAAGACCTCTTAAAATACGGTTTAATTCCCGAATTCGTCGGGCGTGTACCGGTCGTCGTGTCGCTTAGCGAATTGGGGCGTGAGGCGCTCGTCAAAATACTTATTGAACCGAAGAACGCTTTGGTTAAGCAGTATAAAAAACTATTGGATATGGATCAGGTCGAATTGGAATTCGACGCGTCTGCATTAGAGGCAATCGCCGACTTGGCAATTGAAAAGAATACCGGCGCACGCGGCTTGCGCACGATTTTGGAATCGATTATGCTCGACGTCATGTTCGACATTCCGAGTAGAAACGATATTAAAAAGTGTATCGTAACGCGCGAAACGGTAATCAACCACGTTTCGCCAACCCTCTTGCTCGCCGAAGCAAAATCGACCAAGCGCGAGACAGATAGCGCCACCGCGTCTTAAAGACTAGAAATACGAGGAGCTTATATGAGTGAAGCGTTAAAGAATAGAGTAATACCGGTAATTCCATTGCGCGGTTTGGCGGTATTTCCGCACATGGTGTTGCACTTCGACGTCGGACGGGAAAAATCCATTAAGGCGTTGGAACAGGCGATGTTAATCGATCAGTTAATCTTTTTGACCACGCAAAAGGATATTGATATCGACTTGCCGACGGAAAAAGATTACTATCAAATTGGCTCGTTAGCCAAAATTAAACAGATGATTAAACTGCCTGGCGACACAATACGCGTGCTGGTAGAGGGTATTGCGCGCGCTGAAATCGTCTCAATTAAGAGCGAAACGCCCTATATAGAAGCCGAAATTTCAATTTATAATGTTCCGCAAATTGCCGACGATAAAGAAGCAGAAGCCTATATGCGTTCGATTATTACCGCCTTTGAGACATATGCGCGGGCGTCCAGCAAAATTTCTCCGGACGTACTCGTATCTTTGTCGGGCATCGACGATCCATCGCGCTTTGGCGACGTAATAGCATCGCATTTAATCTTAAAAACGGCGCAAAAGCAGAAAATTTTAGAGGCGATTGACGTCGTCGAACGACTCAGGTTAGTCTATCAAATTTTGCTCGACGAAATCGAGATTATGGCGGTTGAAAAAGACATAAACGAAAAAGTGCGTTCGCAGATTAATCTTTCGCAAAAAGAGTACTACTTGCGCGAGCAGCTCAAAGTCATTAAGCGCGAATTGGGCGACGAAAACGACTTTGACGAAGAAGTCAATGAATTTAACGAAAAGCTGAAAAAGTTAAAAGTGTCCAAGGACATCAAAGAAAAAATCGCCAAAGAAATCGATCGCTATTCCAAAATGTCGCCGACTTCGGCGGAGAGTAATGTGATTCGCACATACATTAATTGGATGTTTGATTTGCCCTGGAAAAAGTCGACTAAAGACGAGCTGGACATAGCCAAATCGCGCCAGATATTAGACGAAGATCACTATGGCTTAAAAGACGTTAAAGAGCGCGTTTTGGAGTATTTGGCAATTCGCAAGATGACAAACAGCCTAAAGGGACCGATTATTTGTTTGGTGGGACCTCCGGGCGTCGGTAAGACCTCGATTGCCAAGTCTATTGCCCGCGCGCTGGGCAGAAAGTTCACCCGCATGTCGCTCGGCGGCGTGCGCGATGAAGCCGAGATTCGCGGTCATCGCAGAACGTATATCGGCGCTATTCCGGGACGCATTATTTCTTCTATTAAGGAAGTCGGCTCCAATAATCCAGTGTTTTTATTTGACGAAATAGACAAGTTGGCGAGCGACTTTAGGGGCGACCCGGCGTCGGCGCTGCTCGAAGTGCTCGATCCGGCGCAGAACAACACCTTTATGGACCACTATCTGGAAGTGCCGTTCGACTTGTCAAAAGTCATGTTTATTACGACTGCTAACAACATCAATACCATTCCGCGCCCGCTGCGCGACCGCATGGAATTGATTGAGGTTTCCGGCTATACCGAATTTGAAAAGATGAAGATTGCCGAGCGCTACTTATTGCCGAAACAGCTCGAAGAGCACGGTCTCGAAAAGGGTATGTTGTCGCTCGGTCGCAACGTTTTGCAAACCGTCATCAACGACTATACGCGCGAGGCGGGCGTGCGCAATTTAGAGCGGCAAATCGGCAAATTGTGTCGCAAGGCGGTCACGCAAATCATTGAAAAAGACGTCAAAAAGGTAAAAGTTACACATAATAATTTAGTGAAATATCTGGGCAAGCCGCGCCATCGCGACGACGCCATTGGTACAGAAGACAAGGTTGGCATCGTAACCGGCTTGGCGTGGACGGCGGTCGGCGGCGACACATTGCAAATCGAGGTGACGCCGATGCCGGGTACCGGCAAGTTAGAGTTGACCGGTCAAATGGGCAATGTCATGAAAGAATCCGCCAAGGCGGGGATTAGCTATGTGCGTTCGCGCGTCGAACAACTCGGTATTGCTAGCGACTTTTACAAGACGCTGGACATTCACATTCACATACCAGAGGGCGCAGTGCCAAAGGATGGTCCGTCGGCGGGCATTACGATGGCGACTGCAGTTACTTCGGCCTTGACTAAGCAGTATGTCGATCACCGCGTGGCGATGACCGGCGAAATCACTTTGCGCGGTCGCGTTTTGGCGATTGGTGGCTTAAAAGAAAAAGTCTTGGCTGCCGCCCGCGAGGGAATCGAGATTATTATCATTCCCAAAGCCAACGAAATCGACATCGATAAAATTCCCAAAGAGGTGCGTCAAAAGTTGACATTTAAGCCTGTTACGCACATGGATGAGGTGTTGTCGATTGCCTTGTTAGATAAAAAAATGGAAGATTCAATTGAAAATAAAACAGAGTAGCTTTATTGTAAGCGCAGTTAAACCGGAACAGTACCCGGCAGAAGACCTGCCGGAAATAGCTTTTGCCGGACGCTCTAACGTCGGCAAGTCTTCGCTGATTAACATGCTTTTAAATCGCAAAAAATTGGCGAAGACGAGCGGTAGACCGGGTAAGACGCAGACGATTAACTTTTTCGACATCGATCAGAAGTTTAGAATTGTCGACTTGCCCGGCTATGGTTTTGCCAAGGTTTCAAAGGGCGCCAAGGCGCGTTGGGGCGAATACATTGAGACCTATCTGGCGACGCGTCCCAATTTAATACAGGTGTTCTTGTTGGTCGACATTCGGCATACGCCGAATGAGCACGACATCATGATGTACGATTATATCGTAAAAGCCGGCTTTGAGGGTTACGTCGTTGCGACAAAGCTCGACAAGGTGAAAAACAGCGAATTGATGACGCGCTTAAACGATATTAAGGTGACGCTTGGCGTTGCCGAAAATCATTTAATCATTCCGCTTTCCAGCACCAATCGCAAGGGTAAATATAAGTTTTGGGATCGCTTGAACGCCATGTTCCAAGCGGCGGGCTACGACATACACTTTGAACGACAGATACAAGAGCAGTTTTGGCTAAGGCAAAAGAAAAAAACGAAAAAGCGGTGAACGCATGTTTTTTAATACAGCTGTCGTCAATCTAATAGCACTGATAATTGCCATTGTGTTTTACTTTGGATCAGAGCGACCGTTTCCCTACTTGCGGGCGGCATCGCTATACAATTACGTCCTGTGGCTCGGCACGGCATTTTTCGCTTGGCGCTTTATGGTCGGCGTCAGCTTACTTTCGCCGATATACGATTTTGTCGTGTTTATTTTGGCGGTGATCATCGTGCAGTGTATCGTCAATATACTGGCGCATGTTTTGGCGCGCTTTACAGATAGCTAAGAGGAGACGCTATGATTGTTGCAACGCTTTGTTACATTAGACAGAACGGCAAGACGCTGATGTTACATCGCAATAAAAAGAATGCCGACTATCACGAGGGCAAGTACAATGGCATTGGCGGCAAACTGGAAGCCGGCGAATCGCCTGAAGAGTGCTGCGTTCGCGAGATTAAAGAAGAGACCGGCTTTGACGCCAAGGCATTGCGCTTTCGCGGGCACCTGTCTTTTCCGGTATTTGACGGTACTAGCGACTGGCTTTGTTTTGTCTACGAATGTGACGATTTTAGCGGTGTGATGACGGATTGCGCAGAGGGCACATTGCATTGGATAGAGGACGAGGCGTTGACTGCCTTAAATTTATGGGAAGGCGATCGTTATTTTTTAGATATTATTTATAAGACAGACATGAATTTTCACGGAAAGTTTATTTACCAAGATAAAACATTAATTTCACATCATTTAGAGACCTATTGAGGAGGTATTATGAGCAACCCGAAATTGACAATGACAATAAAAGATTACGGTGCGATTGAAATCGAATTGTATCCCGAACAGGCGCCGCAAAGCGTCAATAACTTTATTGAATTGGCGCAGACAGAATACTATAACGGCTTGACCTTTCACAGAGTCATTAACGGCTTTATGATTCAGGGCGGCTGTCCAGACGGCACCGGCATGGGTGGTCCGGGCTACCATATTTTGGGCGAATTTGAGCGCAACGGCGTAGCTAATCCATTAAAGCACAAGCGCGGTACGCTTTCGATGGCGCGCAGTCAAATGCCGAATTCGGCGGGGTCGCAGTTCTTTATTTGTCACGCCGATACGCCGCACCTAGATGGTAGCTACGCGGCATTCGGTCAAGTGGTCAGCGGCATTGAAGTCGTCGATAAAATTGCCGGCGTCGCCACCGGTTATGCCGACAAGCCGAATCAAGATGTAATAATAGAATCTGTAGCGGTCGACTTAAACGGTTACGAACCGATCGCAGTTGAACATTTATAAGAGGAGAATATATGGCTTTTAAGTATACAATAAAGCCTCTTTCAGCTGAATATGAAGCCTTTATGTGGGAACTTTTGTACGACAATATATTTGTCGAGCGAGAAAGCGGTGAGGCCGATCGCGAAATGGAAGATTTACCGATGTTAAAGGCTTATATTAAAGAATGGGGCTCGCGCGAAGACGATATAGGTTTTGTTGCACTCGACCAAAACAATCAACCGGTCGGTGCGGTTTGGACGCGGTTATTTGATTCGTCAGATGAGGCGTGGGGATTTATCTCCAATGATGTGCCGGAACTCAATATAGCGACAATTAAAACCGTGCGCGGTTGCGGTGTTGGCACGGCACTATTAGATGCCATGATGCGCCGTTTGGAGGGCAAATACCCGGCAGTTTCGCTTAGCGTGCATCCCGAAAACCGCTGTATTTCACTGTATCGTCGCTTTGGTTTTACGGTTTATGAAGAATACGACAACGCACTCACTATGCGACGTCCAATCGAAGGGGCTGAACAGTCGGAGAGCGCCTAGTGTTGCGCAAGAGGGCGAGGTATGATTCAATATACTAAAATGCAGGGACTCGGCAACGATTTTATCATTATTGATAACAGGCAGTACGACCTTTCAAAAAGGGCGCTACAGAAAATGGCGCACCAGCTCTGTCAAAGGCGCTTGTCGATTGGCGCCGACGGTCTCATGGCGGTTTCTGAATCGATTGAAGCTAATTTTAATATGTGTTATATTAACGCCGATGGCAGCGAGGGCGAAATGTGTGGCAACGGCGCGCGTTGTATTGCGCGCTACGCCTACGCCAATCAAATTGCGCCGCGCGATATGACCATTGAAACGATCTCGGGGATTGTCAGTGCCCAAGTCGTCGGCGACCGAATGATTTCAGTTAGGCTTAATGCGCCGTCCTTAATTGAAAATGAACGCAATTTTCAGTTTGAGGGCAAAACACATCAAATTTGTTATATTGAACTGGGCACTCCGGGGTTGCCGCACTGCATGATGCGGTATGAGGGACTAGCACAGGCGAGCGAGGTGAATTTATTGCCTCTGGCGTTGGCGCTGCGCCACGCCGATCAGTTTAGCAAGGGCACCAACGTCAATTTTTACGATATAACTGCCGATAAGCGCGTTTTTATAAAGACTTACGAACGCGGCGTCGAAGATTTTACGCTGGCGTGCGGTACAGGTTCGGCAGCGACGGCGCTCGCCGTGCAAATAAACGGGCTGATAGATGACGATATAATTGCGCTGGATATGCCCGGCGGCAGCTTAAAAGTGGCAATTAGCCGAGAGGACGACGGCGTTCAGCTCGACCTGATTGGCGATACGACCTTTGTTAGCGAAGGTTACATAATGGATGAAGACTTGTAAATCACTGCTCTTGCAATCACTGCTTTTGCGGTGATTTTTATTTTTTGGCTCAATTTGGTGTAGCTGTCATCCCGAGCAACGTCGAGGGATCTCGCCTTTGACTTAGAATTTAAGATTTTAGCGATTTTGACTTTCTTTTCTGCTTTTTACTTGCTACTTTTGTAATTGTCATTTCGAGTGAAGGCGTAGCCGTAATCGAGAAATCTCGGGTTTTAAAAGCGAGATCTCTCCACTTCACTGGCGTTATGTAATTATGTTTACTTCGCAAACACCGCTCACAAGTTCGCGTCCGGATATTTTTCCGGTAACATCGAGATGACACGATGGCTGCACTATTCGACTGAACAGTTACCTACTTTTTACTATTTTCCCTCATCTTACATTACAATTATATTACATTTTTGCGAGATAGCTGTTTTTGCCTTGAATAAATACAGGAAAGAATGTAGAATGGACTCATAAAAGTTACCATTTGTTGAACAAGTGTCGTTGGGTGAGAATCACCGCTCGTTATTAGCGTAAACGAGTCGACATTTCAATTTGATTTAGCTGACATCCGAGTGATGCGAGAAAATCAATAGTATAGAAGACTAGCGAAGGAATTGAATCTAAGGGGGAAGTGGGCAAAATTATCGAAAGGTAATGACGCAAAGCTACGATTCTAAGGTTTTTGCTATGAAAGTCGGGTTGCATAAAATTGCGACCTTTTTCGTTTTTGTCCTCCTTCCTTAGATTCCAGAAATTATTTAGTTATAGAATAGGAGGAAGAAATGAAAACGAGTCTAAAAAGATGGCTGTCGTGGACTTTGGTGTTTATGATGGTATTATCGTCGACGGGCTTGGTTTTTGCCGACCAGAACTCAAACCAATCGGGCGGGTCTGCTGGTGCGGCTACAGGAGCCGAGGTAAAAGTTGAGTCAATGAACTTTAACGTCTTTGACAAGAATACTTATAAGTGGAAACTTGAAAAAGAAGGGTGGTTAGATTTTTACGACGTACCGCATTATCGCGTGACGGTAAAACCCGATGGCGTCGAGACAAAGTATGTGGTAAAGGGCGATGTCGTATTAAAAAATTATACCGACCAAGCTCTAACCGATGTCGTTGTGACGGCTACATTGGCAAACGGCAATACGCTTTCACCGATTCAAAATCAGACGGTTTCGCTTGCGGCACAGGCTACTCAGACGGTTTCTTTTGCCTTTGATATAGCGAGATTATCTGAATATAAAGAGGCGCGCGTTAGCGTCGACGCCGATGTGGCGTACAGCGACGATATTGGCATAGGCGATTCCATTGACGTGGATAAAGAGATTCAAGTCGTCGACGATGGCTTTACTTTTGATCCGCTTTATGTCGTGAATGACGAGATGGGTGAAGTGTCGCGCGAGTTTGAATTGGACAAGATAACGCAATTGACGACGCATCGCGCTTCAATTGACTTGGAGGAGGCAGCAGACCTCGTCGCTTCAGTTACTTTAGATCCGACGATTTTTGAAGAAACCGATGCGTTGTTCTACATTCGCAAGAGCAATACGATCGTTAGGGAAGACGGCAATACGCAATACCCGAACAGTCAGTATTGGCCGAGTTACCCCGGCTTAGCGGGCGTGATTAAACAAAATCGCGATGTCTATAATGATTTATCGGCGGTTGAACACAATATTGATACAAAACCGACTAGAGAAGAGTTTGAACGGAGGGTTCCTGGCTACGACGCAGATGATTATAAAGCGGTTTGGTATGTCGTAAAAGATGCAATCGACTACGGAAAGAAAAAATGGCACGTCGATGGCATTTTGGTTGAAATAAACGCCTTGAGCATTGAATATCGCGACGAGACGGCAGAAAACCCCGAAGATCGCTTTTTAGCTAAGCGGTTTTATAGTGAGTACGACAGTGCAAAAATTGGTGAAGTGTCGGCAAATAGCGTCTATCCAAGCGGCGTGGTCGAACCCGAAAAAGACGGATATATCTTTAATCAATGGAATACTAAAGCCGATGGAAGTGGAACGCGGTACAACAATAATCAAGTGATTGCACAGTTGAGAGAAAGCATGGTGCTCTACGCCCAGTGGACGCCAATCGACTACACGGTGACATACGATGCCAATGGTGGCACGGACGGACCGCAGGGATTGACGGGCAAACACGTCAATGATCAGTTTGACATATCGACTGTTATACCCAAAAAGGTCGGTTTCACTTTTGAGGGTTGGGGTTACAAACAAAAGACTTATCAACCGGGTGAGCAATTTACAATGCCGGCGCAAAACGTCGTCTTTATGGCTAAGTGGAAGCAAATTGACTATAACTTTTTTATCGCTGCAGACGATTTTTACAAAGTCTATATAGACGACGTCGAAGCGGTTGGCGACTACTACGTCAACTATAAAAATACGACAGTGTTCACTGAGAAAAACGCCAAATTTGAACAATTGCCGGGGTCTAGCAATCCGCACCCGGATAGAAATTACAACAGCCTAAACAAATACTACTACAAAGACGGCTTGAGTGCAGAGAGTTTTATCGCGATAGAAGGTCGCGACAGCGATGGCAAAGGCAATATTTCCGGCCTCAAGGCGATGTACAAATACCGCGATGGCAATGGCGATGAGCAGTTTAGAGGCACTGATGGCGAGTGGTGGTTCTACGTTTTGGGACCAAACGAAACTGCGCCGCCGAGTACTAATGATAAAGCTTGGTTTGAAGAAGCCTTTGAAGGCGAAGGTTGGAAGAAGGTAGGCGCTGATGGTAAAGTCTACGACACGGCGCAGTACGGTTGGTATAACGATGCGTGGCCAAATGGCGATAACAGCTCAGCGGAGACATACAAGTGGATTTGGTCGAATAATTTCAAGTACGATCAGCAGAAACCGACAAAATTAATCGACACGCCGGTATTCCTGCGCAGTGCCGATCCGACGCCGCACAATGTCTTTGTATCGGCTGATGATTACTACGAAATCTATATTGACGATCAACTTGCTGTGGATACGTCTGGCGACGACATCGTGGGACTTGAAATCAACGCCGTGCCGCCTTATACGCATTCGGCAAATTACGAAAAGCTCAACAAATACAGATACTATAAAACGGCGCTCGGCGAGGATACATTTATCGCCATTAAGGGCAAAGATCGCGATGGCACCGGCAATATCTCAGGTGTCAAGGCGATGTACAGTTATAAAAACACGTCGACGGGCGCCATTCAGTATAAGGGAACAGATGAGACGTGGTACTATCATTTAGCCGAGCAAAACGGCACTGACCCGGCGAGTACAAATGGCAAGAAATGGTACGAAAAAGACTATCAGGGCAGCGGTTGGCTACCGGTATCGACAATCGACATCACGGCGAACAACGGCAATCTGACATGGAATCAAAATTGGCCACACGACGGCTACCGCTGGATCTGGTCAGACAAATTTGATTTTAGCGAGCACGGTTCAATTGATACGCCGGTCTATTTGAGGAATGCCGATCCAAATGTTTATAGAGTAGTGTTTGATCTCGATGGCGGCAATATTTCTGGCGATGGCGCTGATGTCGTGCGAGATAAAGTGCCCGCTAACACCGAAATGGGTAGTATCAGACCAGCTGATCCCGTAAAACAGGGGTATAGTTTTCAGGGGTGGCTCGCTGAAGGCGCGAGTGATATCGCCTCTGACAGCGACTTGATTACGGGAGATATCACTTACGTTGCGCAGTGGAAGCGATTGCTATTCACGGTAAGATTTGATTTAGATGGCGGTAATATTGGCGGCGCGGTTGACGATGTCGTCGTAAACGACGTGGCTTACAATACGCCGTTTGGCGATATTAAACCGGTCAATCCGATTAAAACGGGTTACAGTTTTGAAGGCTGGCGCGCCGAATCGGCAACGGACAATGCGGACGATTCCGACTTAATTACCGGTAATGTCACTTATGTGGCGCGCTGGGCTAGATTACAGTACACAGTAACTTTCGATTTGAACGGCGGAAATATCGATGGCGATACTAGTGACGTCGTTAAATACGACGTGCTCTACAACACGCCGCTGGGTGATATTAAGCCGGCTAATCCGCTGAGAGACGGTTACAGTTTTACTGGCTGGCGTGCTGAGGGCGCAACAGTAAATGCGAATGATAGCGACTTAATCACAGGCGATATGACTTATGTCGCGCAGTGGGAACGTAGAGCTTACACTGTAAGATTCGACTTAGATGGCGGCAATATTGGCGGCGCAACTGCTGATGTGGTTAAAAACGACGTGGCGCACAATACGCCGCTGGGCGATATTAAGCCGGCTAATCCGCTGAGAGATGGTTACAGCTTTACCGGCTGGCGTGCAGTGGGCGCAACAGTAAATGCGACCGACGGCGATTTAATCACCGACGACATCACATATGTTGCACAGTGGTCAAAGGTCGTTCACACTGTTACGTTTAAGTTAGATGGCGGCAACATTGCCGGCGCAACTGCTGATGTGGTTAAAAACGACGTGGCGCACAATACGCCGCTGGGCGATATTAAGCCGACTAATCCGCTGAGAGACGGTTACAGTTTTACTGGCTGGCGTGTTGAGGGCGCAACAGTAAATGCGAATGATAGCGACTTAATCACAGGCGACATCACATATATTGCACAATGGCGATTAAATGATAAGACGGAAATCAGTTATACGGTTAAGTATAACTTAAATGGCACGGTCGTCGAGGCTGAAACCGAAGTGAAGACTGCGCCGCTTGGCACGACGTCGGTTCCGTTGAATGACTTAATTAAAACTTTTGCCGGCTATACCTATTGGAAAACTGATGCTACGGTTTCCGGCGCTGATGTTCTAGTCTCAGACGGACAAATCATCATGCTGTTTTATCGTACAACGTCACAGCCGCCAAGTGAAGAGGAACTTGTAACAATTAACTATGTAGCCACTTTGGGTGGTGCGGTCAGTCCGACTGCGGAAAGCGTTTTAGCTGAAACGGGCGTAGCGATTGGCTCGACGGCTACCTCGCAATACGGTTATACTTTCCACCGCTGGACAGATGAAAGTGATGCTGTAGTAGCTACTGACAAGCGCTTTATACCGCAGAAGCAAGCGGGGCGCTATCAGCCTGCAACCTATACTGCAAACTTTAGAAAGAATGTCATTATCGTCGATCCGACGGATCCGGTACCGCAAGATTATGTACGCATTAGTTTTGAAGCGGGCGAGGGTGGTAAATTAGAAGGAGCAACGCATTTTAATGTTCTCATTGGCACTAAGTTTGAAGAAGTGCCTGTACCGTCGCCAAAAGCCGATTCGGGTTATAGTTTTGTAGAATGGAATCCGCAATTACCGGGTGACGACGCCGTGGTAGAAGCTGCTCAAAATTACGTTGCCGACTTTGCAAAAGATAAAGAGGGGTCGACACCGCAACCACAGCCACAGCCGCGACCACAACCACCGGCTAGAGATGATGATGACGACGATGACGATGACGACGATGATGACGATGATGATGACTACGTTGTAATCGATGAACTCGACATCCCGTTGGCGAAACTGGACAAGCTCAATCACTACGCCTATATTCAAGGTTATCCAAATGGCGAACTGCGCCCGCAAGGCGGCGTAACGCGTGAAGAAGTAGCCGCAGTATTCTTTAGATTGCTCGATCCTACATATCGCGAAACGGTTCGCTCGTACAGCAACGATTTCGTCGACGTCAGTAGTTCGAGTTGGTCGAATAAACACATTAGCACATTGGCTAAGGGCAGAGTGTTGAGCGGTTACAAAAATGGTACGTTCAAGCCGCATAATTTGATTACGCGCGCCGAACTGGCCGTTATGGCATCTCGCTTTGACAAGCTGGAACGCAATGCAAAACACGGTTTTAGTGACTTAGTTGGTCACTGGGCAGAGCCCTATATCGCTTCAGCTGTCGAGAAGGGCTGGGTCAACGGCTACCCGGACGGCACCTTTAAGCCGGAGAAAAACATTACGCGTGCAGAGTTTGCAACATTGGTCAATAACGTGTTAGAACGACATGTACACAGGGAAGACATTTTGGCTAAGGCTAGAAAATTCCCAGATTTGAAGAAAAACGCTTGGTTTTACACGGCGATGTCGGCAGCTACTAACAGCTATCTGTACGATTCGTTGCCGAACTTCTACCAGAAGTGGTTGGAGATTATCTATCCAGAAATTGAAATGTAATTCAGATCGCTGAAAAATCGTTAATTTCTTTGTTGCTGCGCGTATCGCCGACTCTCACGTATGTCTTTATACGCATCGACCCGACAATATGCTTGCGCCTTGAACTAAATGATTTTCAACAATCTGAGATTGAAGTCAATTACTTAGCCCCGCTTAATAAGCGGGGTTATTTTTGTGGAAATCGCGCCGCGAATGCTTTATACTAAAGTAAACGAATTGTTCAGTCGCATAATAAATCAGCTAACCAGCAACGTAAGCGATTGTCAGAAGTGCTTGTAGCCCGTGCGATTGAAGTGTATTTTGTAGTGGTAAGAGCTGCTGTTAAACCACATCAATTGAAAGAAGTTACTATTCTACTACGCATTTGTGCGCAGCTCCCACCTAAAAATATACGAATGAGCACGATAAAGGCGAAAGCACTTCGTTTCAATTGCGATTAAAGCGAGATCTCTCCACTCCATACTTCGTACTATGGTCGAGATGACACAGGTTCAGTTACTTGACTGAACAGTTACAAGTTAACATGTATTACACGAGGAGGTTTTAGTGCGCGCATTAAAATGGTTTTCTTATTTGACATACCCGCTGCTCATCGTAATCATTGCATTGTTTTTGATTGCGGGATTTAAGGGTTTTTACAAGTATGAATTCGCCAAAAACGACATTTACGAAGTCGTCGCGATAGATAAAGAAGATATGCCCTTGGTTATCGACCGCCTTTCCGGTTACGTCGTCGGTCGCTATCCAATTTTTAATTATCAGTTGACAATTGACGGTGAAAAGCGCGACGTCTACGGCGAGCGCGAGGTATTGCACATGCAGGACGTGCGCAAAATATTTGATTTTACGCGCTATGCAGCGGCGGCGATCGCGCTATTAATCGTCGTCGTGTTTTCTATGGTCGACGGCGCAAAGCGACGCGATTATTTGCTGTGTTTAACGCGTGCCGGGCTAATCGGCGTAGCGATTATCGTCGCCTTTTTAGGGCTTTTGGTAACGCTCGATTTCAGCAAGTACTTTGTCGTCTTTCACGAGATATTCTTCGACAATGACCTTTGGCTGCTCAACCCCGCCACTGATGTCTTGATTCAAATGTTGCCCGAAGTGTTCTTTAGGGATATCGCCGTCGCCATTGTGGCGCTGGCGCTCGTCTTAGCTGTGACTCCGCATATCGCAGTGCTAATGGCGTCGCGGGGAAAGCGTAAAGTGGTGAAGAAATGATAAAATTTTGTCTGTCGAATCACTTTGATGTCAGCTATCGCTATCAGTTGAATCGACTTAGTCAATTAGATGTGCTGCGCGAACGCGCCGTCGTCATCGTGCCCGAACAGTCCACGCTGCAAGCTGAGCAGATGTTGCTGAAAAATTTAAACGGCAGCGGGTTGATGCACATCGAGGTACTCAGTTTTCGGCGCATTGTACAGCGCGCGCTGGAAAACACCAAGTACAATAGCAAGGCGGCGTTGAGCGACTTGGGCAAACGGCTATTGCTGTCGGAAATAATCGATCAAGTCGACGCCGAGCTGGAAATCTACGCCGGCGCCAATAAGAAAAAGGGTTTTCTCGATCAGTTGGCAGAGCTGATTTCCGATTTTAGGCATCAAAGTATAGCAATAGAGGACTTAAAATCAGTTGGCAGCTCGGCTGATAATGCTTTATTCGTCAAAAAAATCGACGAACTGGCACTGATTTATGCGACTTATTTACAGCGTTTGGACGACGTCACCTTCGATGAAGATAGCTTAATTCACTACGCGATAAAAGAACTCGCCAAGACGCGCGCCTTTGCCGACAAAGTAATCGTCGTCAGTGGCTTTTCCAGCATGATTGGCAGCGAACAGCAGCTTTTGCTGGCATTGGCAGAGCAGTCGCCGGAAACCTATATTCACGTCGTCGTCGACAGCGAATGCAAAGTAGATGATTACGCGCGCAATTTTATCGACGATTTGCAACAAAAATTGCCAGCTAGTGCATTTGTCGTCGAAACCAATTACATTGCGCAGCGCCAAAGCGTTCGCGATTTTAAGGCGATCTTTGACGGCGGCGCCGGTGCGGGGGGCATCGCCTGTTTTAATGCGGCGAATAAGCGCGAGGAGCTCGACGCCGTTTTTATCGACATGGTCAAGCGCCATCGCGCAGGCGGCTGTCGATGGCGCGATATGGCAATTGTCAGCAATCAATTATCCAACTATCATCGCCTGATTGAACGCGTTGCCGCCATTTATCAGGTGCCGGTTTTTATCGACGGCAGAAGACCGGCGATTAGCCATTACATCGTCGACTTTATACTGTCCTTGCTGCGCGCAATCCTCTACAACTATCGCACGCGCGATGTCATCAAGCTCGTAAAGACTGGATTCTTTGACTTGCCAGAAGAAATCGTCTGGCAAATTGAAAACTACGCCTTGAGTCATAATTTACACGGCTTGGATTGGTTTCGAACTTGGCGCGAAGACGAAGCCGATTTGTTCACTTCCGCCGCGCCCGTTTTGGAACAATTAAAGCGCTTGCAAAAGGCGTTTAAAGCGGCGCCTGCAGCGCGCGCTAAAATTGACGTGTTGCGCACATTTTTGGACGAAACGGCAGTCTTAAAGCGCATTGCCGAGGACGTAGAGCGGCTTTACGATGCCGCAGAGTATCAGGAATCAGAAGAATTGGCGCAGGTTTACAATATAATCGACGGCGTCTTTTATCAAATATACGCCATCGGCGAAGAACGCGTTTTGGCGCTCGAACAGTTTTACGAACTGTTAAAACTGGGATTTGAAAACTACGAAATTGGCGTTATTCCGCAAGTTCAAGACGACGTCATCGTCGGCAATATCAAGCGTACGCGCCTACCCGAGTTGGCTGTAATCTACTTTGTCGGCATGGACGACAACGCAATCCCCAGCGCCGCTTTGCGCGCGACGCTGTTTAACGATGACGAAATGCAGCAGCTGCAGACGATTGGCTTAACGCGCCTGCCGACCCAAGTGTACAGTTTTCGCGAAGAAGTCTATAAGACCTATGAGCACATATTAAAAGCGGTCGAGGTCAATTGGTATTATTCTAAAATGACGACGGCGGGTGACTTGTTGAGACCGTCCAGTTGGTTACAGCGCTTGAATGGAGAGCAGACGGTGCGAGTTGGCGTAGACGAGTTGGCTGATTTAGAGCTCGATCTGGTCTACGCCGAAAAAATCATGCGCGATGTCGCCGGCGCTCAAATTGCACTCGACGATTATAAAAAACTACCTGAGCACTTTAATCAGGGCGCGGCAAATCTTATGACCAGTGCATTTGTCGACGGCAAAACGGCGCATAATCGGGCGGAGCAATTGGACGAGGGCTTAGTTAAGGCGCTCTACGGCGATAGCTTTGACGCCAGCGTCAGTCGGCTCGAAAGCTATGCGGCATGCCCCTATCAACACTTCGTTAGATATGGTTTAAAGCCGCGAATCGAAAAAGAGGCGAGCTTGGACTTTTTAGACGTCGGCGACTTTTATCACAAAGTAATTGAAAATGTCATGAATGAACTGGCTGCGCTGTCGCTCGATCGACTCGACGGTGCACTGCTCGACAAAATCTATCAAAAGCACTACGATTACTATATCGAACGCCACTATCGCTTTCGCTATAATGCCAAAAACCGCTATTTTGCGGGACGTTTAAAAACTGTGTTGGCGACGGCGCTAAGTCAATTAGTTGCGCAGTTGGGATTGGGCGCGTTTCGCCGCTTTGACAACGAAGTGCGCTTTGACAATCATCCAAATGCCGACTTGCCGGCGTTAAAAATACAAGACGATGCCGTTTCGGTCAATTTGCGCGGCGTAATAGATCGCGTCGACTTTGCCACTACTGACAGCGGCGACTACCTTAGAGTCGTCGACTATAAGTCGTCGCAGCGCAGCTTGGACGTCAACCAAGTATTACACGGCTTACAATTGCAACTGATGATATACCTCAATGCCGCCTGTCACTTTGGCGGCGCTAAGTCCAATGTTCAACCCTTTGGCGCCTTTTATTTTTCGGTCGACGAAGTGACTTTAAAAGATGATGGCGGCGAACAAAATGATTCTGAAGATTTATTAAACGCCTTTCGACTCGACGGCATTTACGTCAATCAATCGGAGCTGATCGGCGCGCTCGATTACAGTTTTGACGAAAGCGGCGCGTCCAATATCATCGATGCCAAAATGACTAAAAAGGGGCTCAAAGCGAGTCGGCAGGCGATATCAGCTGATGAATTGGCGACCTTAAAACAATATGCGCTGTACAAAGCGGGGCAGTTGGCGCGCCAAATATACCGCGGTGACATAGCCATAAAGCCGCTCAATGACGGCAATTCGGCGCCTTGCGATTACTGTCAGTATAAAGACATTTGTCGCTTTGACGACAGCAAGTGCACGGAGGGTTACAGGCGGCTGAGCAAATGCGATAAAACGGCGGACGCGGTTGCACTAATGAAAGAGAGAATGGGCGATGAATCTGACAACTGAACAGCGTATCGCGATTGAAACGCGCGCCAAAAATATATTGGTTTCGGCTTCCGCCGGTTCCGGCAAGACCTTTGTATTGGTCAGGCGAATAATAGAATTGATCAAAAGCGGTCAGCTGTCATTAGATCGCTGTTTAATCGTTACATTTACCAACGCCGCGGCGGCGGAGATGCGCGAACGCATCGCCAAGGCGATTGTCGCAGACGGCTCGCCGCAAATGCTCGAACAACTTAAAAGACTGCACTACGCCAATATTTCGACGCTGCACGCCTTTTGCAAGGACGTTATCAACGCCTACTATTACATTATTGATTTGGCGCCAAATATGTCGATTGCCAGCCAACAGTTAATTGAAATTTTGCTCGACAACGCAATCGACGAAGTGTTGGAAAGCGCCTACGAATCGCAAAGCGAAGCCTTTATTGGCATGATGGCGCGCTATAGCAGCCATCGCTCCGACGATGCCATCAAGGCGCAAATAAAAAAGATATACTACGCCTCGATGGCGGCGCCCGACCCCGCGGCGTGGTTGGCTGACTGTCGTTCTATGTACGACGTCGAGCGGGGGAGGGTTCCCTATTTGGCGGATGTCGTCGCACATTTGGTCGACGAATTAAAGGGCTGTTGCGCGCAGCTTAGAATGGCACAGGCGATTTGCCTTGAACCGACGGGACCGCTCGACTATAAAAAGACAATCGACGACGACCTGTCGCAGCTGATTTTTGTCGAGCATTCCGACTGCGACTTTGAGGCGCTCTATCAGGCTGTAAATGGCGTCGATTTTACGCGCTTGGCAGCGCTTAAAAAAGCCAATAAGGCATCGGTCGACGCGCTGTTGCAAGAGCGCGTAAAACTGATACGCAGTCGCGTCAAAAAGACTTTTGACAGTTTAAAAACGCGCTACTTTACAAAGTCGCTCGACAGCCTTGTGGCAGAGCAACTGGCGATGAAACCCTATATCGACGAACTGGTAAATTTGGTCAATCAAACCGCTCTTGCCTTTCGCGAAAATAAAATGCGCGAAAATGTGCTCGACTTCAACGACTTGGAACAGTACGCCATTCAAATACTGTCCAATGAAGCGGTTGCGCAGTATTATCGCGACAAGTTCGACCACGTGTTCATCGACGAATATCAGGATTCCAATCGCGTACAGGAGACGATTGTCAATTTAATTAAACGCGCCGACAACCTCTTTTTGGTGGGCGATGTCAAACAGAGTATTTACCGCTTTCGCATGGCGGAGCCAAAGTTGTTTTTGGAAAAGTTTTATCGCTATCCGACTTTACAACGCGCCTGTCGCGTCGACTTAAATGCCAATTTCAGGACGCATCCCGACATACTCGCCGCCATCAACGATGTCTTTAAGGGTTTGATGACTAAGTCGTTTGGCGGTTTGGATTACGCCGCCGACGGATTGCTACAGACCTTGCGCAAAGACTTTAGAGGCGCTGCCAACGCCAAGTTGTTCTTGGCGGACAGCGCGCTGTTTGAAGATCGCGCTATAGATAAGGCGGAATTGTCTTTTGCCTTGCTGGCGAAGCGGGTGCGCGACCTCACAAATCAGACGTTTAGCGAACCGGAACAGCTCGAAAGTGGTGAAATCGTGCATTACGAGCGCAATTTTCGCTATGGCGACATCGTCATTCTACTGCGCAGCGTTAAAAATGTCGCCGCCCAAATTCGCGATTATTTTAGCGCTGCTGGCATTCCACTCGTGTTAGACGAAGAAGATAATTACTTTGATTTAATAGAAGTCGCTATGCTGATAAACTTTTTAAAAGTAATCGATAACCCGTTGTCAGATATTGCCTTATTGTCAGTTTTGCGTTCGTATTTTGGCGGATTTAGCGATTCGCAGCTCGCCGAAATTGGGCGCCTGCCGCACGAGTATTACTACGATGCCTTAAACGCCTATCGCGCGGTCGGCGAAGACGCGCATATCGTCAGCCGCATTGAGCGGTTTTTGACAATTTTTAATAGCTTGCGCGACAAGCGGCATCTACCCGTCGGGCAGTTTATTTGGCATTTGCTGAATGCGACTGCGTATCGCTATTACGTATTGGGGCTCGAGGACGGCGCCAAGCGGGTTCAACAAATTGACGTGCTACTCGAAAAGGCGGAGCAATTTGAAAGCGAGCGACAAAGTGGGCTACATCACTTTGTCGACTATTTAGATCAGCTAAAGCGCTCTAAAGTCAATTATGGCGGCAAGGCGAATAGCGCTGACGCGCGCGATGCGGTGCGCGTAATGAGCATACATAAGTCGAAGGGACTTGAGTTTCCGGCGGTTATCGTCGCCAATGTCGACAAGCGCTTTAACTTGCGCGACAGTCACGACAAACTGGTCTTGCACGCCGATTTGGGCATCGTCTCCAAATGGATAGATCCGGCGCGCCACCTCCAGCGCAATACACTGTTATATGAACACTTATCGGATTTGGTGAAGCGCGAATCGGTCGAAGAAGAACAACGGCTGCTCTACGTCGCGATGACGCGCGCCGTTTATCACTTGGAATTGCACGCGGTCGTCAAGGGCGTCGACAAAAAAGCGCTCGCATGGCAGACTGCCAATACAGCTTACGATTTGTCAAAGCAAAACTCGTATTTGGATTGGCTGATGTCGACGCAATTGCCAGGCGACGTGGCGTTTGACGGGGCGACGACGATTGCCCGTCCGCATTTCGACATTGCACTACTCGGCGTCGACGACTTGTCGATTGCGCATTTGGCGAACGTTCGCGACGCGCGGCAACTGCCGCAAATTCAATTAAAGGCGATTGACAAACCGTTCTGCGGTTACAGCAGTGCGTTGCCGGCGCGCTTATCGGTGAGCGACTTAAAGCGTCAAGGCGATCAATTTAAGCCGTTAAAGCTGGAGCTAAACGACAGTTTCGGCGAGGATTCAGATGGTCGCGCAGTCGGTAATATCTACCATAAAATGATGGAAAACCTGACTTTTGCGGGCGATGACGTCGCGCTCATGGCGGCGCAGCTATCGGCACAATTGTCCATTGATGTCACCTCCAAAATAAATTTGGCCAAGATTAGGCGATTTGTCGACAGCGCGCTATACAGTCGCATTAGATTAGCTGACAACATCTACCGCGAGCAGCCATTTGTCTATAATTATCGCTTAGACGACGGTCGGCAAACGACGCTACAGGGCGTTGTCGACTTAATGATAATTGAAAACGACCAAGTTGTCATCGTCGATTACAAGAGCGATCGCGTCGACAACATGTCTGAACTCGTGCAAAAATATCGCGCTCAACTGGACTTATACGCCACAGCGATGTCCGATATTTTGGGGTTGCCAGTTGCCGAGCGCATTATCTATAGCATTTACTTAGGCGATTACACGAGTTGGTGAGGGCGTACAATTAATTAATATTATGTAATATATTAGAGTTGCGAGGGATATGGGACGATAACGTAATAATAAAAAACATTTGTGCAAATCTACTATTATTTAGAACTATTAGTCGATTACGGCTTTTATGGGTTGCTGGAAATTATACATGTGATATAATCTGTTTGAAAGCAATCTCGCTAATATTTCAGTGACCGAGTAGCTGCGCAGTTGATTATACTGTTTTTAGCGTTGCGATGAAACTGAATTGAGGGGTACTATGAGCCACTTTATAAAAAGAGAATGTTATCGAATCGTCGCCGAATCGAGCGATCCACATCAAGCTATATTGGAAGTTATGCAATTTATTGTCAAGTCGTTACCCTGTAAGCGCGCTTATATATTTGAAAAGCGTTCAGATCACTACTTTAGCAACACTTATGATGCGCTTGCCGAGGGTGTGGTGAACGAGTTCAAACGGTTTGAAGACGAGCCAATTGAGACAATTGATTTTCTATGGAATTACATTACGCGTCGCGATGACGCCATCGTGCTTAAAAATGATGATGCGACAAAACGGTTGCATCCACAGAGTTATGCCATTATGAATTATTGTGCGGTCGATAGAGTCGTCTTTGTCGGTGTATTTAACGATGACAAATTATGCGGTTGCATAGGTTTGGACGATCCGCTGAGTGTTGACATAGATGAGGTCATTCGATTGTTAATCGATATTGCCGCTTTGATAGTGACCTGTATTGTGCGGCGCGATAGGCTTAAGCACTTGGAATACATTAGTTATCACGACTCGCTAACGGGGGCGTTCAATGCGCAGGCATACGCTGGAAAAGTGCAAACGTATACGGATTTAAAGTCGATTGGCGTGGTCTATTGTGACGTCTTTGGCTTGAAGCGAATTAACGATACTTTAGGTCACCGCGATGGCGACATCGCAATTTGTGATTGCTATAATAGTTTTAAAAAGGTGTTTGACGCCAATTACATTTATCGCATTGGCGGCGACGAGTTTGTCGTCTTGCTGCCCGATGTAGACGAAGACGGTTTTAATCGCTATATCGATCGCCTATTGACAGTCAGAGAAGTTGCAGCGTATCACTTTTCGCTCGGCTATATATGGCAGGCAGAAAGCGTTGACAACATATATGATATCGTCAACAAGGCGGAAGAACGCATGTATAAGGATAAGTGCTTCTACCGGATGAAGAATAGATTTTTGCCTAATTCAAAAGATGTCACAGATTATTTTCCGGGCGCAGTTGGCAGTTTTTTGCACTTTGATCAAGACAGCCGTTTTTATACCTACCTAGAAGACAATTACGTCGATCCGATTTTCTTCTTTAAATCGATTACGGCGACCGATTCGGCGTACTATTTGTATTATGGCGACTTGCAAACCAATAAGTTTTACATTTCGGATAACATGAAACGCGACTTTGGCTACGACGACAACATCGTCAACGACTTTATGAGTACTTGGGAGAGCCACATCCTCAACAAAGATGATTTGCATTTGTTTCGCACCGATATTACCGACATTCTGCAACAGCGTAGTCCGGTGCACGATTTGCGCTACCGCGTCGTCGATAGCGAGGGCAATGTGGTTTGGATTAGATGCTATGGTCACATTAAGTGGAGCGCTAACGGCGAAGTGCCACTTTGCTTTGCCGGCAGCATTACGCGCCAAGATAAGAATTACTTAGTCGATCCGGTGACCAATTTAAGGCGGGCGCACGCTGCGATTCAGCATATTGAGAGCTGTCAGGATAACGCCTGGCCAATTTGTGCGGTCGGCTTTGCGCTCAATCACTTTACGCAGATCAATGAATTAAAAGGGCGCTTTGTCGCCAATGTCATGTTACAGCGCTTAATCGCCAGCGTCGATGCCGCATTTAACGAAAAATTTGATTTCTTTAGATTGGACGGCATGCGCTTTATCGGCATTGGCAGATTGCTCTCCGATGCCGAACTGGAAGATGTGGCGCAAAACATATCCGAGATGATTGAAAATGTCTACAGCGAAAATCAGCTCAATATGCGCTTTCCCGGTTCAATTGCGGTGATTTCCGAAGTCGATGCCGACAAAGAGGCGCAGGAAGTGTTAAGCGATTTAATTTCGCTGTTGGCGGTCGCCAAAAAGATGCCGCTGAGCAGTTATGTCAAGTACTCTGACAAGGAAATAGAGAATCAAAAACGCAAGGCGCTGTTGACGATTTCGCTCAACAATGACATAGCTAATGACTTTGAAAACTTTAGATTGGTCATTCAACCGGTCGTCTCTGCCAAGGGCCATCGCATTGAGAGCGGCGAATGTCTATTGCGCTGGCGCTACGAAGGGAAAGATGTCCCGCCGTCCGATTACATATCGATATTAGAGGAAAACATGTTGATTGTACCGCTTGGTAAATGGATTTTTAAACGCGCGGTCAGCATATGTAAGCAGGCGGTCTTCTATAACCGAGAGATAAAGTTGGCGGTCAACGTCAGTTATTATCAAATATTGGATGAAGATTTTATTCCATTTATCAGGCGCACGCTCAATGAAAACTATCTCAGTGGACGACATATTATCATCGAATTGACAGAAATGCACTTTATCGACAAGCCGGAAGTTTTGATTGAATTTATCGATCAGTGCGCTGAACTCGATATTCAGGTTGCACTCGACGACTTTGGCGAGGGTTACGCTTCACTTGCCATGCTCTTGCGCTACGCGACCAATATCATCAAGTTAGATCGCTCTCTGGTGCGTCAAATGTCCGACTCCAAAGACAATATAAACTTTATTTCCAGTATTGTTTACGCCTGTCATAAATTTGGCAAGACAGTCTGTGCCGAGGGTGTAGAGAGCGAGACTGAATTGGCGATTGTAGAGAGCACAGGTTGCGATTTTATTCAGGGTTTCTTTTTTCACAGACCCATGGAAGTGTCGAAATTCTTACAGTTGTTGACGGGAAAAAAGGAGGGCGAATGAAAATACTCGTATTGAATGCGGAGGAAATGAAACAATTAATGCCGATGCGCGCGTTGATCGATGCCGACAAGGCGGCGCTCTTGGCGTATTCCAATGGCGACAGCACGATTCCGCTGCGGACGCACATGGCTGTTCCGGAGCACGCGGGCATGTGCTTGTTTATGCCCGGCTACGTCGCTACAGAGGCGGCGCTGGGTAGCAAAGTGTTGTCGGTCTATCCCGAAAACCCGGCGCGCGGGCTACCCAGTATAAGCTCCTTAATGATATTATTTGATCCGCAAAACGGCGCAATTAATTGCTTGATGGACGGTTCTGAATTGACTAAAATGCGCACCGGCGCACTGGCTGGCGCGGCAACTGATCTGCTCGCCAAGCGCAGTGCTGCAGTTTTTACGCTAATTGGAACTGGTGGACAGGCGGCCGAACAACTGGCTGCCGTATTGGCGGTTCGCCCCATCAAAAAGGTTTACGTCTACGATATTTCAAAGCGTCGCGCCGATGACTTTGCGACTGCAATGAAAGCGCGTTTTGGCAACGATTATGCCGCTGAAATCGTCGTCGCCGACGCGCTCGAAGAGGCGGTCAAAGCAGCCGATGTCATTACGACGGTGACGACTGCCAAGGCGCCTGTATTTGATGGCGCTTGGGTCAAAGCTGGTGTGCACGTCAACGCAATCGGCGCTTATACGCCAGATATGCAGGAACTGCCGGAACCGCTCTTGCAAAAATCGGATTTAATTTACTTTGATACTAAAGACGGCGTAATCAACGAATCGGGCGATATTATAAAGCCCATGCGGAATGGTAGCTTTGATCCGCAGCGCGATTTGACGGGGGAACTGGGCGACTTAATTGCCGGGCGCACGCCGGGTAGAAACGACGACGCACAAATAACGCTATTCGAGTCGACTGGCACGGCGGTTTTGGATGTCGTCGTGGCGCGCAAACTATACGAGGCGGCTCGCGCGTGCGGCGATATCGGCAGTTGGATTGAACTTTAATGGGAAACTTAAATGAAAGCCAGTATATATAAAGAGAGTAAAAAAATAGAACAGTTTAATGCCCACTGTAGTGTCGATTTACAAAATGACAAAGTCGTATCGCGCTGTGTCGTATTGCAGCGCAATTGGGAGGCGGAGGCGATTTTGACGATGTCTGTCGAGACGTTTATAATCGAACGGGCGGAGTGCGAAATTCACCGTAAGACTGCGCCGCGTTACGATAAGTATGAAACGATAACAGAGCTAGAGGGATGCAGTGGCTATATCGAAGGCAAGCGCGTGCTCAATCAGCTGCGCGGCAAGCCGGCTGGCGAGTTGCTGCGCTATTTGTTTACACAGTGCATTAACGGCGTCATTCAGGCGGAGACCTACGTCTATCGACAACGTGGCTTTGAGACGCCCAATCAATACAATAAATACTGGGATAAATTAGAAGAAAACGGCTGTCGCATGTACAGCAATATAGCGCCGGATGACTTGCCTTGGATGGATTACGCGGCGCCCTTGACGCGCACTAAAAATTTGTTTAATCGCTTTAAACGTGTTAATATTGTAGTAACGGGTGAAACGGCAGCCATTGCGGCATCTTTTAGCGACAGTTACCATGAACTGCAGGTCAATATAAATATGACAGCTGACGATTACTCGGTTGCAGATTGCGCCATCGACTTTGTGCGCGCGCCGGGAGCGGCTTGTTTTAGCAATGGCGTTCACGCCGAAAAACTAGTTGGGCAATCGCTGCTGACGATGAATAAGCGGGATTTAATAGAAATCTTTGGCAGGGCGCAGGGCTGTTATCACGTCGTCGATATTATGCTCGATGTACATCGCCTGGTTGGCGATATGGCGCGAAAGGAATAATACATGTACAGGTTCGGATACAATAGGGTGGTGGAGCCGCAGGGATTCATCCCGATTTCGTCTTGGAAATTGGATAATAGCAAGGCGATAGGCAGCCGCGAAGTGCGCTTGTCGATAAGTATGATCAAGCTCGAAGAGGGCAGCTTTAGACAGCTCTACAACATGTGCGGTTACGATGAAGCGCGCATTAAAAACCGAATCATGGACATCGTCAAAAAACGCGGTAAACTGCACAATCCAACCACCGATAGCGGTGGTATTTGTTACGGTAAGGTCGACGAAATCGGTGCCCAGTACCAGGGCAAAGAAGCGCTTTCGGTCGGCGACGAAGTCATTTGTATTACCTCGCTGACTGCGATTCCGATACACATTGAAAACATTAAGGCGATTCACTTTAACTACGGGCAAATTGAGGTCGAAGGCTATGCCATTCTATTTGAGTCGACGCCCGTTATCAAAGCGCCGCTCGACGTCAATTTAAACTGCGCGATGTACGCCTTTGACGAATCGGGTGCGCTCGCCAAGGCGCGTGCCGTCGTCCAGCCGGGGCAGCGCATTTTAGTGATGGGCAGCGAAATGCTGTCAGTGTTGTTTTATTCGGCGGCGATTAAGCACGCCGTCGCGGGCGACTGTAGGATCGTCGCCGTTTTGGACAAGGTCGGCGTCAGTGGCGTCGACCAAAGCGAAATCGACAGTTTGTTGGGCGGCTATGTCGACGCCTTTTACTTGACCGACGTCGTCGGTGCGATGAGCGCTTACAAACAAATTCGGCAAGATGAATTTGGCAATTGTCAGGACAACTTTGACACCAGTATTATCTGTGGCAATCTCTTGGGCGCGGAAGTGATTAGCGTCTTGCTCACCAAGGACAAGGGGACGCTCTTTTTCACCAGTTTAATCAACAATTACAATTTGATATTGCTATTTGCCGAGTCGGTTGGCAAGAGCGTTAACGTCATCGCCCTAGAAGAATACCGCGAGGGCTTTCCATCTGTCACTTTGGCGCTGATGCGCATTTTAAACGATAAATTAAGCGAAGTCGATCGCATTTATAATAACGATAGAATTCTCAATAAACTACCGACCACGACGCGCGACTTAATCAATAATGACGGCGTCACAAAATTGGGTGACTACATATTTGCCAGCCCCAAAACCGGTGAGATGTTAGCCGAGGTAATCAATATCGCCAGCTACGACTGCAGTGTCATCATTCACGGTGAAACCGGCGTCGGTAAAGAAAAAATACTAGAGTTGATTCATCAAAACAGCAAACGGCGCACCAATGCCTGCGTGCGCATCAACTGTGCGACAATACAGGAGAGTTTGGCGGAATCCGAGTTTTTTGGCTACGAAGCGGGGTCGTTCACCGGTGCCAGTTCGTCCGGCAAACGCGGTTATTTTGAACTCGCCAACCACGGCATATTGTTTCTCGACGAAGTCGGCGAGTTGTCTCTGCCGTTACAGACCAAACTGTTGCGCGTCATTCAGGACAATCAGTTTTATCGCGTCGGCGGACAGACGCCGATAAAGGTAAACGTCAGGGTGGTCTGTGCCAGCAACATCAGTTTGCGCGAATTGGTCAAGCAGGGCAAGTTTAGAGAAGACCTTTACTATAGGCTCAATATCTGTGAAATCAACATTGCGCCGCTCCGTGAGCGCAAGGCGGACATTACTTGTTTGGCAGATCATTTTTTGAGCAAGTACAACGAACAATATATGCAACACAAGCGCTTTAATCGCGAGGCGCATTTTGAAATGGTATCCTACAGTTGGCCGGGTAATGTCAGAGAGCTCGAAAACACCGTACATCGCGCCTTTATCGCCAATAAGGCAGATGTGATGGGCGGCGAGGCGGTAAGGCGCGCGATTAGTCGCAACTTGTACGCCGATGCCTTGCCCGAAAAACCGCAGTCGGCGGGACACGACGTGATAAATCTAAGCGAGGCGATGGCGCAACACGAACGGGCAATTATCGAAGAGGTGCTAAAACGCGAAGTGACGACGCGCGAGGCGGCAAAGATATTGGGCATCAGTCAATCGCAGTTAATGCGCAAAAAGACCAAATATAATCTTTAACTGAGGCTGTCGTTACACGCGCGGTCGAGTTATTTCTGGGCAATCGCGGTGACAATTTAATAAATCGTTACAAAGAGAAATTACAAATGGTAACATTGTCAAAAACGGTTCAAAACATCGCGATTTGAACCGTTTTTGGTTCAAAAAAAGGGTTGTCATAAATATGGTGTATCTGATATAATTGGGGCGAACCAATGCGGCACGGCTTTTTTAAACATAATAAAAATGTTGGCACGATAATTGCTTAATAATATAGCGTGATATGTTATCGAGTTAATGCTTGGTCGTTAGCCCGCTGACACCGTGGATTTGTAATTGCGCGTTGCGCGGTTATTAAATCCGCACTATTGGTTAAAGACAAATTAGTTCAAGGAAAGGATGTATGCTACATGGAAAACAAATTTGGCAAAATTAAGACGATTGCCGAAGCAATGGAGTACATCAAAGACGGAAGTACGATAATGGTTTCCGGTTTTGGTGGAATCGGCTCTTCTCACGACCTGGTTCACGCTATCATTGAAAAGGGCGTTAAAGATTTGACGATTATTTCTATTGACGCCGGCGACCCGAATTTAGGCGCAGATCCGATTATTGTAAACAAGCAGTGTAAAAAGTTGATTACGAGCCACATCGGAAAAGCCCTTAAGAGCTGATGTCGCAATTATCCTCGCACAAAAAGCTGATGAATTCGGCAATTTAGTATATAGCAAGACGGCAAGAGGACTTAACCCCTTAATGGCCAGAGCAGCAGATGTTACTATCGTAGACGCTAAAGAAATTGTTGAGTTGGGCGCAATCGATCCGGAAGACGTCGTCACTCCGGGCGCATTCGTTGATGTTATCGTTCACGGAGAGGGGGACTGGACATGGGCATGGCAGTAAAAGAAATGATGGCTAAGAGAGCCGCAGAAGAAATCGAAAACGGCAATGTCGTAAACTTGGGATTTGGTATTCCGCAAAAAGTCGTCAACTATATCGGCAGTGAAAAAACTGTATTCTTCCACGCTGAGAACGGCATTTTAGGCGCCGGTCCGGCAGCTAAACCGGGCGAAGAAGATCCGGATATCGTAGATTCTGGTTGTGTTCCGATTACGACTGTACCGGGCGCGAGCTACTTTGATAGCGCTGACTCTTTCGCACTCGTTCGCTCTGGTAAACTCGACATCACGGTGCTTGGCGCATTAGAAGTTGCCGAAAACGGCGACCTCGCCAACTGGATGATTCCGGGCGGTTTGGTTCCGGGTATGGGCGGCGCAATGGACTTGGCTAAAAAGGCTAAAAAAGTTATTGCCTTGACAACACACACTGATAAAAAGGGCAATCCAAAACTTAAAAAAGAGTGTACCTTACCGTTAACTGCCGTCGACTGCGTATCGCTAGTCATCACGGATATCGCAGTTAGAGTGATTAAATACGACGCTTAAGGCGCGCGTTGAGAAAGGATAAAGACATGAGAGAAGCAGTAATCGTATCAGCTGTTAGAACGCCAATTGGCAAATTAGGTGGCATGTTAACGAGATTTGAAGGCTATCAATTAGGTGGCTTGGTCGTTAAAGAAGCAGTTAGAAGAGCTGGCGTAGACCCAGCTGACATCGACGATGTATACATGGGTAATGCAGAGGGTGCACCGGGTAACCTCGGTCGCGTAATTGCACTCGAAGCAGATTTACCGGACTCAGTTCCGGGCGCACAAGTCGACAGACAATGTGCATCTGGTTTAGAGACGATCTGCATTGCAGCTGCTATGATCGAAAGCGGTCACGGTGACGTTTACGTAGCTGGTGGCGCAGAGAGCCAGTCTAACAACCCGTACTTTATGACTAAGAGCAAGCGCGCATTCAGCTATGCACCACCTGAGTTCAACTACGTTATGATGGCACCGCCGAAAGCCGGTAACCCGGACATGGGTATCACTGCTGAAAACGTACTCGAAAAGCACCCGGTTTCTAGAGAAAAGTTAGACCAATTTGCCTTGACGAGTCACCAAAGAGCTGTTAAAGCGATTAAAGCAGGCGTGTTTAAAGAACAGATTTTACCGCTTACGACGAAGATTAAAGGTAAAGAAGTCGTCATCGACACTGACGAGTGCCCGCGCGAAAATGCCAACATGGAAGATCTCGGCAAATTGCGTGCAATCTTCAAAAAAGACGGTTCAGTAACAGCTGGTAACAGCTGCCCGATGAACGACGGCGCGTGTGCGGTTGTCATTATGAGCGCTGAAAAAGCTAAAGAATTGGGTGTTAAGCCGCTTTGTAAAGTTAAAGCATTTGCCTCAGTAGGTCTCGATCCACACTATATGGGATTCGGTCCGATTGGCGCAGTTCAAAAAGTTCTCAAAAAAGCCGATATTACACTTGACGAGGTCGAACTCATCGAATTAAACGAACTCGGTTCTGCTGCAGTATTCGAAAAAATCGATTAATTAATATTGCGAAAGCATGATAATAACGTCAACAAAAAATAACATAAATGTTTTAAAGAAAGAGGATGATAAAAATGTCGAAGAATAGCAATGTAATGAGTTTGAACTTCCATCGCGACTATCCGAAGGTCGTGCGCGGCGAAGGCATCTACATGTACAAAGAAGATGGCACTGAGATTATCGATGGCGCATCTGGTCCGGTACTCGTCAGCTTAGGTCACGGTATCACGGAAATCGCCGACGCCATGTACGAGCAAGCTAAAAAATTGGCATACGCCCACAGAGACGACTGTGTAACGCCGGAATTAGAAGAGTCTTGCCGCTTAATCGCAGAGGCTTCAGACAACGATTTAGCTAGAATTTTCCAAGTTTGCGGTGGCTCGGAAGCTACTGAAATGGCTATTAAGATGGCTAGAAAGTACCACATTCAAAGAGGTAACGAGAGCAAGTATAAAATCATTGGTAGATGGCAGAGCTACCACGGTATTTCTAACGGCGCGTTGGCAGTCAGTGGCTTCGCCGCTAGAAGAAAAGGCTATGAGCCCTACTTGCCGGAAATGGGACACATTCAGCCGGCATACTCTTACAGACCGTGGATAGAATGCGATCCTAAAGAGTACGGCGTAAAGTGTGCGCAAGCGCTCGAAACTGAAATCATGGCACAGGGACCGGACACAGTTGCGGCCTTCATCGTGACAAATACGACGTCTTATTAATTTTAGACGAAGTTATGACGGGTATTGGTAGAACAGGGAAGATGTTTGCATACCAGCACTTTAACGTCAAGCCGGATATCGTGACAATGGGTAAATCTATTTCGGGTGGTTACTTCCCACTTGCCGCTGTCGGTATCAACCAAAAAGTTTACGATGGTATGTCTGAAAGAAACGGCAACTTCCCTCCGGGATTCTCATGGTCGGGTAATCCGCTCGGCGCAGCTGTCAACATCGCCGTCATGAAGTACCTCAAAGAGCACAAACTGATTGAGAACTGTGCGGCTATGGGCGAATACATGAAAGAGCAGCTCAAAGAGCGCATTGCACATCACCCGACAGTGGGCGACATCAGAGGTAGAGGTTTGATGATCGGCATCGAGCTCGTCAAGGACAAAGAAACTAAGGAAAGCTTCCCGATTTCTGAAAAAGTTGCGCCGCGCGTACAAGATACGTGTATCGACGAACTCGACATGATTATCGAAGCTAGCCAAGGCTGTAACAAAGGTCAAGCCGGTGACGCATTGATGTTATCACCAGCCTTTGTCATCACGAAAGAGCAAATCGACGAAATGATTACTAGACTCGACAAAGCAATCACAAAAGTTGAGAAAGAATTAGGTTTTTAGTCAACGTTTTATCGCTATCGCCCGCTGCGCCGCGGCGGGCTCAACTAAATTTGTTTTATGATTACACGGAGGTGTTATAGTGTTAAGAGAAGCATTACCTAAGGTAACTACCGAGTTACCGGGCCCGAAGGCCAAAGCGCTTTTAGACAGAAGAGCAAATGCAATTCCGAACGGTATTGGATCAGCTTATCCGCTAGCTATCGCTAGAGGTGAAGGCGCTATGATGGAAGACGTCGACGGCAACGTATTCTTAGACTGGATCGGCGGCGTAGGCGTATTGAACATTGGTTACTCGCATCCGAAATTGATCAGCGCAGTAAAAGATCAAGCGGACAAGTTTTTCCACTCTATGTTCAACATCACAACGCACGAGGGCTATGTAGCATTAGCTGAAAAAATGAGCGAATTGGCTCCGGTTAAAGGCAAAGAGAAAAAGACGATGTTCGTCGTTTCAGGTTCTGAAGCAGATGAGAACGCCGTTAAAATTGCTAAAAACCACACTGGCAGACCGAATATCGTCGTATTTACGGGCGCTTTCCACGGCAGAACGCAATTGACGATGGCGATGACTGCTAAAAAAGCTTACGCCGTAGGTATGGGTCCTTTCCCGGCATGAGCGAAGAAGATGCAATCGCTTATTACTTGGAAAAATTAGAGCAAGTATTTATTAACGCAACTCCGAAAGAATCATGCGCAGCTATCGTGTTTGAGCCGGTTCAAGGTGAAGGCGGCTTCTTGCCGGCACCGATTGAATGGGTTAAAGCCGTTAGAAAGCTTTGTGATGATAATGGCATTTTGATGGTTTGCGACGAAGTTCAGTGCGGTTGGGGACGTTCGGGCAAAATGTTCGCTTCTGAGTACTTTGCAGAAGCTGGCGCAGCGCCTGACATCATGACAACTGCCAAGTCAATCGCCGGTGGTTTACCGCTTTCAGCAGTAACTGCTAGCAGAGAAATCATGGACTCAGTTACACCGGGTACTATCGGTGGTACATATGGTTGTAACGCCGTATCAGCTGCTTCAGCATTGGCGTTAATCGACGTCATGAAAGAAGAAGATTATCCGGCAAAAGCTAGACATATCGCCGACGTTTGCATGCCGAAGTTCAAGTCTTGGGAAGAAAAATTTGAATTTGTCGGTAACGTCAGAGGTATGGGCGCAATGATCGGTATCGAATTCGTTGCTGATAAGGCGTCTAAGAAGCCGAATGCAGAAGTCGTTAAGAAAATTGTTCCGGCTGCGCTCAAGAAGGGCTTAATGCTCGAGCCTGCTGGCACATATGGACACGTTATCAGATTCCTTTGTCCGCTTTGCGTCACAGACGCTCAACTTGAAGCTGGTTTGAAAATCTTTGAAGAGGTTCTCGAAACACTTTAGTAAGTGATTGAGATAGTGTAAAAACACGTTTTAATTATGGGGAGGTTATTATGGGCATGACAGGTAAGGAGTATATCGAAAGTCTCAGAAAAATGAACACGCGCGTTTATATGTTTGGTGAAAAGATTGACAATTGGGTCGATCACCCAATCATTAGACCGTCAATTAACTGCGTTGCAGTGACTTATGATTTGGCATGTGACCCGGAATACGCTGACTTAATGACAGCTAAATCTGTTTTGACGGGTAAGACTGTCAACAGATTCTCACACTTGCACCAAGACACTGAAGACTTGAAGAAAAAAGTTAAAATGCAGAGACTTTGCGGTCAGAAGACTGCGTCTTGTTTCCAAAGATGTGTTGGTACCCGAAAGGCGATCGTGGTAAGGCTCCGCACGCGCAACCCGATCCGGATATCTTCTTGAGAATCGTCGAAAGAAGAGAAGACGGTATCGTCGTAAGAGGTGCTAAAGCTCACCAAACTGGTTCAATCAACTCTCACGAACACCTCATTATGCCGACGATGGCAATGGGTGAAAACGACAAAGATTACGCCGTTTCATTCGCATGTCCGTCAGACGTCGAAGGTCTCTACATGATCTACGGTAGACAATCTTGTGACACTAGAAAATTAGAACCGAATGCCGACGTCGACTTGGGTAATGCACGTTACGGTGGTCAGGAAGCACTCGTCGTATTCGACGACGTTTTCATTCCGAATGAGAGAGTTTTCTTATGTGGCGAACACGAATTTGCCAGCATGTTAGTCGAGCGCTTTGCCGGTTACCATAGACAATCATATGGTGGCTGTAAAGTTGGTGTTGGCGACGTCGTCATCGGCGCAGCTGCACTCGCCGCAGAGTACAATGGCGCACAAAAAGCTTCACACATTAAAGATAAGCTCATCGAGATGACGCATCTCAACGAGACGCTTTATAGCTGTGGTTTGGCTTGTTCTACAGAGGGTTACCCGACTAAAGCCGGTAACTATCAAATCGACCTTTTGTTGGCTAACGTCTGTAAGCAAAACATTACGCGTTTCCCATACGAAATCGTACGTTTAGCTGAAGACATCGCCGGTGGCTTAATGGTTACAATGCCGAGTGAAACTGATTTCAAATCGGACACAGTAGTCGGTAAAAATGGCGAGACGATTAGCGATATCTGTAACAAGTACTTTGCCGGTAACTCAGGCGTATGTAGCACTGAAGAGAGAATGCGCGTTCTCCGCTTCTTAGAGAACATCTGCTTAGGTGCTTCTGCCGTCGGTTACAGAACGGAGTCAATGCACGGTGCAGGATCACCACAGGCACAGCGCATCATGATTTCACGTCAAGGTAACATTGAAGGCAAAAAGAAACTGGCTAAATTTATAGCCGGTATCGAAGAATAGTAGTCATTATGGGCGAGTGGGTCTCAGCATGGGATCGCTCGCCCATCATGTCGTTCTGTTACTGAGAATAATTGTGAAAGTCGGTGTACGATTTTGTGGTGGTTGTAATCCGCGCTTTGAACGCGGCGAGGCTTATAAAGAAATAAAGTCGCGTTTGGAAAATGTTGATTTTCAGCTGGCAGAAGAGGGCGCATACTACGATACGATTTTGGTCATCGGTGGTTGCTCTGCCTGCTGCGCGAGTTACGAACAATTTGATTATAAATACGAAGAAGTTAAAATGTGGGATTCGTCACACATTGAAGAAGTAGTTGAGAAATTAAAGCATATCGAAAACTTGTAGTGAGTCAGTTAAGCATTTACTTTTGGCTTAGATTGATAAAAAAATAACTAACTGTAAAGTCGAGTTGTCGGTCGCTTGTGAGGAGGATAGTATTGGATTGGAAAAAACTGTATTCAGAAAGAACGTGTACAGCTAAAGAAGCCGTACAACTGATTAAGTCTGGCGATAAGGTCGTGTTTGCACACGCCGTTGCAGAGCCACCAGTTTTGGTAGATGCAATGGTCGAAAACGCCGCTAATTATAAAGGCGTTCGAGTATCGCACATGGTTACTTTGGGCAAAGGCGAATACACCAATAAGGCTTTAGAAGATAATTTTATATTTGACGCTTGGTTTACGAGCCCGAGTACTAGAAAGTCAATTGCAGAAGGTCACGGCAATTTTACACCGGTTTTCTTCCACGAAGTACCCAGCTACATCAGAAAGGGCATTTTCGAGGTCGATGTATTCATGGTTATGGTTTCACCTCCGGATGAACACGGTTATTGCTGTGTGGGCGTATCCAGCGACTATACGATGCAAGGTATTAAGTCTGCGAAGGTCGTTTTAGCACAGGTTAACGATCAAGTACCGGTCGTCTATGGCGACACATTTGTACACGTCAGTGAAATCGATAAATTCGTCGAGGCGTCCAGCCCGCTTCCAGAGATTGCATTGCCGAAAATCGGCGAAGTCGAAGCTGCAATTGGCAAGCACTGCGCGTCGTTAATCGAAGACGGATCTACATTACAGCTCGGCATCGGTGCAATTCCGGATGCAGTTTTATCACAACTTAAAGATAAGAAAAATTTAGGTATTCACTCTGAAATGATTTCCGATGGCGTCGTCGATTTATACGAAGCCGGCGTGGTCAACTGCTCAGAGAAAGCCATTGATAAAAATAAAATGATTGTAACGTTCTTGATGGGAACAAAGCGCCTCTACGATTTTGCGGCTAAAAACCCGATGGTCGAAATGCGCACAGTTGACTATGTTAACGATCCGTTCGTCGTCGCACAAAACTCAAAGATGGTCTGCATCAACGCCTGCTTACAAGTTGACTTTTTAGGTCAGGTCGTTTCAGACAGCATTGGCACGCGTCAGTTCTCAGGCGTAGGCGGACAGGTCGACTTTGTACGCGGTGCTGCAATGGCGCGCGACGGACAAGCTAAGGCAATTATTGCCATGCCGTCAGTTGTCAACAAAAAAGACGGTACTAAAATTTCTAAAATCGTACCGTTTATCGACGAGGGTGCCGCTGTAACGACATCGCGTCACGATGTCGACTACATCGTTACAGAATATGGAATTGCACATCTCAAAGGTCAAACTATGAAGAACAGGGCTCGCGCCTTGATCAATATTGCTCATCCCGATTTTAGAGACGAGCTAAAAGTTGCATTTAAGAAGAGATTTAATGCAGAGTTTTAAGTGTTTTAAGTCTAAGTTTTTTTGAGAAAGGGAAGGTGTATAATATGCAAGCGTTAAGAGTTGTACCAAAGATTTTTTATTTCGAAACTTTCAAAGCGTTTAATGAAGAGTTTAAGCTTGGTAAAAAAGACGTACTCGTTACCAACCAGTGGATGTACGATCCTTATGTTAAGCCGTTAAACTTGGATTGCACGGTAATTTTCCAAGAAAAGTATGGTAAAGGCGAGCCGTCAGACGAGATGATCGACGCGATGGCAGCAGAAATGAAAAAGTATGACTGTGAAAGAATCATTGCATTCGGCGGTGGTACGATTATCGACATCTGTAAAATCATGGCTTTAAAATTACCGGGTAAATCTGTAGACGTCTTCACTGGTGAAGTTCCGCCGGTTAAAGAAAAAGAATTAATCATTATTCCTTCAACTTGTGGTACTGGTTCAGAAGTGACAAACGTCGCCATTGCAGAACTTAAGTCTTTAAACACGAAAAAAGGCGTCGCAGTAGACCAGACGTATTCAGACTACGCTGTATTGATTCCGGAAAGCTTAAAGGGATTACCGGATTACGTATTTGCAACGAGCTCTATCGACGCGTTGGTTCACGCCGTAGAATCGTATTTGTCGCCGAAAGCTACACCGTTTACAGAAATGTACTCACTCAAGGCAATCGAGATGATCATGGACGGCTATAAAAAGTTATTGGCAGTTGGTGAAGGCAATACTGCTAAGGCGAGAGAGCCGTACTTAAAAGACTTCTTATTGGCTTCTACATACGCTGGTATCGCATTTGGCAACGCCGGTTGCGCAGCAGTTCACGCATTGTCTTATTCAATCGGTGCCGTCTTTCACGTACCGCACGGCGAAGCAAACTATCAGTTCTTTACTGAAGTATTTAAAATGTACCAAAGAAAAGATCCGAATGGTAAAATTGCACAAGCTAACCAGTTATTTGCTGACATCTTAGAGTGTGACGTCGCCAATGTTTACGATGAAATGGAAAACTTCTTAGGTCAATTAATTGGCAAAAAGCAGCTCAGAGAATATGGCATGACTGAAGCTCAAATCGACGAGTTCACGAAGATGACAGTCGATAACCAACAGCGCTTATTGGCAAACAACTACGTATTCTTAGAAGATAGCGAAATCAGAGAAATCTTCGCTAACTTATACTAATCGCACAATTATATAGCGCATTCAAAAAGGATTTATCCCCGGATAAATCCTTTTTTTTGCGTAAAAATATTGAGTTAGTATTAAGTTTTATTATACTGTGACGATAGCATTATTGTAGCGCAGTGAATTTTATTTAGACAGACATAGAAACTTTATGCGCAATGATAATTTATAAGGAGAACGGGAAGATGAAATCTATCGGCACCAAAATTTTAGTAGGCGTCGCTTTAATATTGCTCGCCGTATCTGTATTTAATCTGTATACACAATACAATATTCTAAATCAATTTGAAGATGAAGAGTCGAGTCACATTGAAAGCGTCATTTATACCAAGATTGAGGACTTGATTTCTGGGACAAAATTAGCACTAACTCCCTATGCCAATAATCCCCAAGTAAAAAAACTTTTTTACGAGAGAGATAGAGAAGGTCTTTTGAATTTATTGCAAGACGACTATGCGAGCATTAAATCGAACGTAAAACAATTTCAGTTTCACTTGCCCGATTCGACATCGTTTTTAAGATTGCATAAACCGGAAAAATACGGTGATAGCTTAAAGGATTTTCGCTTTACGGTAAATGAAGCAAACAAAAATAAATCAGAAGTTATCGGTTTGGAGCGCGGTGTTGCCGGCTACGGTATGCGCGTCGTTTTGCCTGTAGACTACGAAGGACAGCATATTGGTTCGATAGAATTTGGCAGAAGCTTTGGCAAGGGATTTTTGGAATCGCTCAAGGCTATTCACGCCGGTGAATACTACTTATATAGCTTTAATGATTACGGTTTGGATTTTATCGACGCGACAACTGGTATGAAAGATGGATACGATATTCCCAAACAAAGTATTCAAAAAATAAAAGAAGGCGAGAGTGCAGTCTACAATTCTGAAGACGATCTCTATCGCATAGATTGCGTACCGATTACAGACTATTCGGGTGAAGTCGTCGGCTTTATCAAATACGTTTCTAGTAGAGATGAAATTATAGCACTTAAAAATGGTATTTTAGCAAGAACGGGATTTGTCGATTTTATTCAGCTCGTCGTAGCACTTATCATTACGTTGTTTATTGTCAGGAAATCGCTCGGTTCAGTCAAACCGCTTTTGAAAACGCTGGGAGAGATTTCCAATGGCGACTTTACACAAAGAGTGAAGATTCAAAATAAAGATGAAATAGGACAAATTGGCGAGCACATTAATATAATGGTCGACAATTTGACTGCGATGATTAAAAATATTTCGTCACATGCAACTTATACGGCGGCAAGGGCGCAAGAACTGACTGAAACGGCACAAGATACAAACGAGAGTGCTATAGAAGTTGCCAATGCAGTCGGCAATATTGCCAAGGGAGCCAATGGTCAGGCGAACGATTCTTCAGAAGCCGCGCACAGCGTAGAAGAGAGCTCGGTTTTGTTAAGTGAAATGATGGAAATTTTGGATGAATTAAAATTGGCTACTGACGATATCGACACTAAGAAAAATGAAGGAAGGGAGGCGCTAGACTACTTATATCAACTCAGTGAAATAAATAAAGAAGAAGCAAATTATGTCCACGACATCATACTCGAAACCAATGATAGCGCCGAAAATATTTCGCGGGCAAGTGAGATGATTCAGTCGATTGCCGACCAAACGAATCTGTTGGCATTAAACGCCGCGATTGAAGCCGCTCGCGCCGGTGAATCGGGCAAGGGCTTTGCCGTCGTCGCCGAGGAAATAAGAAAGCTATCCGAGGACTCCAATAAATTTACCGAGGAAATTATCGTTATCATTGATGGACTCAAAGAGAAATCACAAAGCGCAGTTAATCGTATGAAAAAGGCTGCCAGAGCAGTAGATGACTCCGACCAGCAAAACAAAGTAACTAGAGATAAATTTAACGAGATTGAAGGCGCCGTCGAAAAGAGTAAAATTATCGTCGATCGGCTACAGGCAAATTCAAAGTCAATCGAAGAAAAAAATGAGCAGATTATCGGCGTTATACAAAACCTCTCCGATATTGCGGTAGAAAACGCAACGATGACTCAAGAGGCGAGTAGCAGCGTTGAGACGCAAACCACTTCGATTAATAACATTTCGAATGTCAGCGAAAATCTGTCGCAAATTGCCAACGACTTACAGAATGAAGTGGCTAATTTCAAACTAAAGAGTGCTTAATAAGTAATAATACATGGTAAAGAAAAAACGCAACTGTTAAATCATCGCATTGTCATCTCGACCGAAACGCTAGTGAAGTGGAGAGATCTCGCTTTTAAAACCCGAGATTTCTCGATTACGGCTTCGCCTTAGCTAATATGTTTACTTCGGAAACGCCGCTCCTGTCGTCGTGTCTAGAAAATTTCGATAACATCGAAATCACGACACAACTGAATAAAGAATAGTATGAAAAAAGGCTATCACATCGATGTGATAGCCTTTCGAGATTTAGCTGTCAATTAACCCCAAAGTTCTTCGTCAGAAGGCTCTTTGTTGTCTTTCATGAATCTTGCGAGTTGAGAAACGTTCATTAAGTGTTTGTAGTCGACGTTCTCAGAAATACTGTTGTTACCCCAAGATCCGCAACCCAACGTATTCGTCGGAGCTAAGCCGTTGTAGAAGCTACCGCCGGCACTGCTTGCACAGATTTGGTTGAGGACAAAGCGGCTAACCGGAATTGTCGTAGCGACTTTAGCGATGTGCGCTTCGTCGTTTGAGTGCAAGCTGAGTGAGTGACCAAGACCTTCCATAGTGAGGTTGTCATAAGCGATTTGAACTGCTTGATCGAACTCGTCATAAGTGTAAAGCGTCAAGACCGGGCACATTTTTTCTTTACCTAAGAGACCGCGGCTCTCGTCTGCTGGAAGTACGATAACTTTAGTGCCTTCCGGAATTTTGATGTTAGCTTTTTCAGCGATGAAGCTAGGATCTTGACCGATGACGTCTTTGTTCATTTTACCATCGATAAAGATGACGTTAGTAACGGCTTCAACTTCTTTAGGATCAGTGACGACGTGAGCATTTGCTTTTTTGAATGATTCGCGAATTGCGTCGAGGTCTGCTTTCGGGCAGATAGCTGATTGCTCGCCAGAGCAGATGATACCGTTGTCGAACGAACGGCCTCTGATTAATTTAGCAACTGCGTCATCGTAGTCAACGCCTTTATCGACGATACATTGTACGTTACCAGCGCCGACACCGAGTGCCGGTTTACCTGAGCTGTAAGCAGCTCTAACCATGCTCATACCACCTGTAGCGACGACCACGTCAACTGCTGACATTAACATTTGTTTAATTTCTTTTTCTTCGGCATCGATAACTTGAATCAAGTTTTTCGGATAACCTAATTTATCGAGTTCTGCATTGACTAATTCAATAGTCTTAGTACTGCAATTTCTAGATCTTTCGTGAGGGCTGATAATACAAGCGTTACCGCACTTGAGTGCAAACATCGCATTACTCATCGGCGTAACGATCGGGTTAGTCGTCGGCGTTAAAGCGCCTACTACGCCAACTGGCTTAGCAATTTTCATGATGCCCGTAGTCGGATCGTCATCGATGATGCCTTTAGATTTTTTAGTTCTGAGATTGTTGTAGATAACGCGAGCTTTACCTTTGTTCTTTGCAACTTTGTCTTCATAAACACCCATGCGCGTTTCATCT